>OGOG01000392.1_pt1 | contig 50220 bp, 46 predicted proteins | sample 1552581 | NCBI WGS metagenome assembly OGOG01 (sample SAMEA2580152, study PRJEB22360) | human gut metagenome | biome: human gut; feature: human-associated habitat; material: faeces | place: Denmark | collected 2008/2010 | reverse complement strand
CTGTGCCTTGGCGTACTCGTTGCCCACACGCACAGCCTCCTCGACGGAGTAGATGTCGCCGGTTGCGGCAGGCGTTGAGGGCACTTCTTCTACTGGCTCTTCCGGCATGGTGTCCAAGTCAGTATCGAGCGCAGGTTTGGGCTCTTGCGTGGGCGTGTCCGTCGCTGGCGAATCAATTGGGGAAGCAACCGTAGGTTCTCCCTGCAACGCGACAATGGGCACTTGTTGCGGCTGTGCGTGAACTTCCGATGCGGCTGGCTCGGCGGCTTCCCCCGTTATCTCCATCACAGTTTGTGTGCCCGCTGCCGGGATAGTTTCTTCATGTGCCGCCGCAGGCTGGGTGTCCGCTTCCGGCACAGCAGCTTGTCCGCAGCCTGTAAGCAGCAGTGCGATGCAGATGGTAAGCAGTATGATCCTTTTCATAGTCGTGTGCTCCTTTCGCTTTGGCAGCAAACACAACTACCACACAACTACGAACAAGTCAATGGAAAGACGCCAAACGAGAAAGTTAATCCGTCTCAGAGGACTCAACACGATCCAGCAGCTCACGGATCTGTGCTATCAGCATTCTGACCGAGTATGTAGTCCGAGGATTTCCGGTGATTAGGAAATCTACAGAGACGCCCAGTTCGGCGGCTAAATCGAGGAGCAAATCGATAGATATACCTCGCTTGCCGAGCACAATTTTTCTGAGATGTTCCACGCTGACATTGAGCATTGCAGCCAGCTGCTCCTGCGTGAGGTGCTGCTCTCTGCGAAGATCCTTGACGCGAAGTCCAAATTCTTTTTGACTAAAATACATATCATATTCCTCCTGTCTGTTGTTTCGAAAAGGTGTGAAAATGAAAACGACAGACTGGGCGGACTGCGGCAATGGGATTGGTATGTGCGTGATAGTCGGCAGCCGAGAATCATAGGCCTGTTCCGAGCTCCGCCTCCAGTTCAGACAGGAACGCGATTATCCGCTGCAGGCCCCGCCTTCGATTGTTTGTCGGGCACTCGTTGCCCAACAGAAGATGCTCTAACGGTACGTCAAAAAACACCGCCAGCTCGACGGCAAGTTCAATGGGACCTACCTGAGAACCTTTTTCGATCTTGCCTATGTAGGTCCTGCTGACGCGGAGCTTCTCGGCAAGCTGCTCCTGCGTGAGTCCCTTGCTGCGCCGCAGTCTCTTGATCCGATTCCCGTATGCTTTATGGTCAAAGTACATTTTGTTACCTCCGCTTCGTCATTTGTGAAGAACTCACAGCGACGAAATGGCAGCCCACGGCAGCGGGGTCGGTATGCGCGTAATAAAAAGCGGAGAAAAAGCCATGGATGGCCGCAAAGGGCCATCCATGGCTTTTTCTCCGCTATACTGTTTTGTCTGACCGCATGGTCAGGTGGCCTCTCGAATATCTCCAGAGGCCAATGCGTTCTGGGACTCCCGCTTCCTATACCAGCGTTCTCTATATCATGGCGCCTCCATTATCCGCCCATACCACTGCCGAGATCCTCCCCAAGGTCGCAGGTGTAGTGCCACTCCACGACGTCGCCGTCCTTCACCTGGTATCGGGAACAGCCGTAGTTGGGATACCAGCCGTTGACGTTATACATCCACCCAGAGAGACTGCCCACGTCGAACTCGTATAGGTTATTGATCCCCTCTACATACGCGCTGTTATACATGGGCGTCCAGTTGGATTCCATGTGAATAGCGTTGTCACGGCATACGCGCTGGAGCACATCGAACACACTCTCGCCCTCGCTGAACTCTACCTCCGTGGCAGGAAAAACAATGCCGTCCGCCGGCACAAGAAACTTCTTGTTCTCCACGCACTTGTCCATGTTGTCCAGAATTGTCTCGCAGGAAATGGAAAACGTGCAGGTGTGCGTTACGGTGGTATCCATCGTCGTGTCCTGCGGCTCTACCGGGTCGGGCTTTCCCTCCGGGACAGGCTCGGTCATGTACTGATCCTTATCGACGGTGTCCTCCGGCTGCTCCACTTGTGTTTGGCCGCAGGCGGCGCAAAAAAGCAGCACCGCTGTTAAGAGCAGCAAACAAAACGACTTCTTTTTCATGTTGAAAACCTCACAAAAGCACCTTACGCAGGGACGCTTCCGCGCCCCTGCGTTGGTGTATTCAAGAATTACTCCGCATCTCTGCCATGCCGTTTTTTGCTGGTCACCGCCAGTGCGGCAATACCACCGACAGCCACCACGCCGATGACCACCCACAGCACCACCTGTCCACCACTGGAGGCCTCTCCGACCTCCGTATCGACAGGTGTATCCGTGTCGGCAGTATCATCCGACTTGTCGGTATCATCGACCGGCTCTTCGGCCTTGACGCCCTCCAGTTTCACATCCGTCATGTCATACAGGCTGGTCTGGCCGTTCAGTAGCCGGTAATATGCCACCAGTGCATAAAACCCCTGCTCCGTCGCCATGCCGTTGGCACTTGTCTCGGTGGCGAGGTGCTTGAATCCTCCGCCATTCACCGCGAAGCTGCACAGCGCGTCCAGCACGCTGACACCATTCTTGATGAACCGACTGTCCTTGGTCGGGTCAATGCCCAGTGCAGTCAGCGCAACGATGACCTGCGCGCAGGATTCGCTGTTGGCTGCGCCCCAGCTGGTGAATCCGCCGTCATTCTGCTGCACGGAGCTGAGCCAGCTCAGTCCCTTGTCCACAGCCTTCTTCGCGCTGCTGTTGCTTTTGTAGTAGGCTGCCAGCGCCTGGATAGCCATGGCGGTCATGTCCACATCGGCGTTCTTGCCGTCCAGGCTCCAGCCGCCGTCACTGCTGATCTGCGCTTCCAAAATAGCCTGTACCAGCTTGTCGCGGGTCACATCGCCGGCAGGCGTGTAGTTGTGGCTGTCCAGCGCGATCAGCGTGAATATCGCACCGTTGATGCCCTGCTTGGAGAGGTAGGACATCTCATTCAGCCCGGCCAGCAGGTCATGGCCGTCCACATTCGTCACATCCTTGCCGATGGCCGTCAGCGCCAGGATAATGCGGGCGTTTTCGGTGGCCTTGTTCTTGTCCAGCCGTCCGTTGCTGTCGATGTTGTCCTTGACATACTTGACCACAGCGTCATAGTAGCCCTCTGGGACAGTGCGACCACTGCGGGCCAACCCCAGCGCCATCCACTCGCCGCCGATGCTGCCCACGCTGGGCGTGCCCAGCTTTGCCAGATAGTCGCCGGTGGTCTTGTAGATGCTGTCCGCCTTCTTGCCCAGCTCGGCCACCAGCTTGGCGTAGGCCGCCTCAGCGTCCAGGAGCGTCTGATAGTTGGTCACCAGCTTCTTGTCCGCCGCGGAAAGCGCGTCATACGCGGCGCGTGCCTTGGCGAAGACATCGCCCTTGGTCAGATCCACCACGCCGATGGCGTTGATAAGGGCGATGACCTCATCAGCGGTCTTTTTCTCCTCCGGCGCGGGGCCCATGTCCGCCGCCTCCAGCGTGTAGTCATCCGTGTAGTGGAACACGATGACGTCGCCCTTCTTCAGATACTGCTCACTGACGCCCAGCATGGGGTACTTGCCGTTCAGCGTATACATCCAGCCGGAGTTCTTGCCGTTAGTGAACTCGCCAATGGTCACACCGCCGTAGGTCACGCTCTTGATGTAGTTTCCGGTGGGGTTATCCCATGTTACGCCGGGCAGCTTCTGCAGCGCGTCCCACACAGTCATGTTGGTGGTCACTTCCACCTTGTGGCCGCTGACCCACGCGGTCAGGCCGCCCTTGGACAGTCCGTGTACCTGGCCGTTGTCGCCGTGGGCCTTGTCGCCCAGCAGGGTGATGGTCACGGTAATGTCCTCCGGCTCTTTATACAGCACGGTGACGACGATCTCTACCTTAGCCGCGCCGTACTGGAGCGTCACCGTCTGCTGACCGTGCTTGCTGCTGTCGTAGCCGGTGATCTTGAGGTCGGGATCATTCAGCGGTACATTGGTAGTCGTACCGTCAGACCACTTGGCCGTCAGCGTAAGGCCGGACAGATTCAGAGCATCGCCGACATAGTGCCGGTTTTTGATTTCGCCTCCGACAACAAGCTCGTAGGCAACGGCCTCTTGGCGGAGAATCGGCCCGGTCGCACCTTGAATCCAGTTGCGGAAGCTGGTTTTAGAACTGTTGAGCAGTGCAACAACGGTTTCATTTGTCAGGTCTTCCTTCGTGACACGCTTTACCAGTTTATCTGCGTCTTTACCTACAGGGTCATCAGTACGATTATAACCACCCCTTTGATCAAAACCGAAAATATCAGGGACTTCAATTGCGGTATTCACATAGCGGGTGTTGCTGTCTGTTTCGTGTTCGGCACTGGTATCAACGATAGCGATCTCGCCAATACCCTTAGCCGCACCGCTATCTTCGCAATAATAGTTGTCGCTGACCCAATTATACTTATTCAGCGACTGCATATAGCCAATGATGCCGCCAACAAATTTCCCCTCGCCAGTGGCTGTGATCGTACCGTAGAATACATTATCGACTACATCACCAGCACCATTGCCCCACGCTTGTACGACACCGGGTTCACCGCCGGTGATACCGCCGATTTTATCGGCGCCTGTAATGCTGCCGCTGACAAAGCAATTGCGGACTGTTGCCAAAGGCGAGTTCGGTGCAGACCAGGCATTATATCCCGAACCCAAAATGCCGCCGACATAATTGCCAGTAGCGATGACAGCGCCGGTAAAAGAGCAGTTTTGAATTTGGAATAGGCCCATAGACTGGCCTTTATTTCCGACTAGGCCGCCAACTCGGTTCTTGCCCTTTACCGTGGCAGAACTGGTACAGTTTATGAGCATACCATTGAACTCACCGCCAAATGAACCAATACCACTTTCGGCCCCGGTGTATCCTATCGTGACACCTTCCTCTATGGTACAATCAATGATATACACATAGTTCTTGCCTGACGCATAACCCCCGATAAAGCCCGACTTCAGGGTGGAAGAGCCTTTTAGCAAGCGGCAATTCTCGATCCGAATGGTTTCAGGAACATCGCCAACATTATAGTCGCCGTTGTCCCCATAATCAACCACATAGCTGTTTAAGAGGCCGTAACCATTGATTTCTTCACCATAGATATTAAGGTTTTTTACGACCGCATCCCGTGCATATCCAATCAAAGGCAGTCCGCCCTTTGGGATGATGATCTTATGCCCGTCGCCGTCTATGATCCCGCTGAAAGCATTGATATTGACGCCCCGATCGGGAAGGGCAGCGCCTTCCTTCAGGCTGCCCAGCGGCTCCCAATCCTGCGGAAGTTCAATATCATTTGCAAATTTGAAGTAGGTATTTCGGAAGGGCTTGCCATCCCCGTTGGCTACAAGGTTTTGCAGCGCTGCCAACTGTGCGCCCGTTGAAAGAATATAAGGATCTTTTTCGGTTCCGCTTCCTGTAACGCCTTCCGGCATTCCGCCAGTTACTTCGACCCGTACAATATCTGAGGTCACTTTCTTGCTGGTGATTTTGTTTTTGCCCGTACCATATGTATCCTGCACGACGCAGTAATAGTAATATATGCCGCCCGCTCCTGTGTCGGGAATGTATTCGTTTTTGTTTTTGCTTTTGTTTTCGACAGACTCCGCCCCGTCGGTGCTGCATTTAGTGTTTTTGTACCATGTATATGAAAGTTTGCCGCCTGCAGATCCTTCCGCCACGACACACAAAGGAGAAGCCTTGTTGCCCGTTTCGTATGTCGCTGAGACAGGCTGACTCGTGATAACAGGATCCTTTAGACTATTTCCCCTTACCGTGACAAGAAAGCTCGCCGTACTGGTATATTTTAAGCCATCCACCACAACGGATGCCTCAAATATGTGCTTGTTTTGCATTCCATTTGCAGGATTTGATGTGTCTATTTCAACCGTATTGGTTGTGCTGACGATTTTCCCGCTAAGAGTCCTCCATTGAAGGTCTGCGTCCGGCGCAGAAGCCGTTACCGTTATTGAATACTTCTCACCAATGTTCGTTGATACCATGGTGTTTGGTTTCGCTAGAGTCTTGCCGTTATAGGTTAATTCCGGAAAATAATCTTTCTCAATCGGGTCGAGCAGAAGTGTATAGGTGCGTCCCTCCACGCCCCATTCTTCGGAACCACGCGTCACGATAGTCACGGTGGTCTTTTCGGTGATGGTGTATGCTTTAGTTTTGACGCCATCCACCAACGCACATCCATTATGACCTATAGGATCAAGGAGAGCACTGACATTGCTGTTTACATTTGGCTTAACAGTTATTTCTTTGCCTGTTACAGCAGTAGCATAATACTTGAACAGTTCTATTTCTTTGTAAGGACGTGCGATGTTCGAACGATATGTGGGAAGGGGCTTGCTCTCTTCAACCCCTACTGTTTCAAGATCACAATACGGCTGCACAGATATATCGTAGGTCGCCCCATCAACATACAGCTGCATACTCCGTGAAAACATCAATTCCGTATCTCCCAAAGAAGGCGCACTCCCAACCGAATAGGCTTCGGCGGTAAGTATTCCTTCCTCAGATTTTGCTTCCCATGGAGAAGGGGCTATTTTATACGCACCCGGCACATAACTGTCGTATTTTAACGAAAAAATTTCCGTGTAGCTCTCAGGCGCGATTATTTTTATGCAGTGATTCCGATCTACGACACCACTCACGGGAATATAGAGCGTATAGGTTCCGTCCTCTGCTTGGCGCAACTCTAGCGAGGTCGTCTTGGTCGTGCTGACATCATAAAAAGAAAATTCGAGAGGGGACGGAGGTGTCTCCTCAATGCTTTGCGCCTCCATCAGGGCTAATGTTTCCGTAGTAGGCGCGGCGTCTTCTTGCTTTGAGTAGGCCGAAGAAGGAAGAGAATCTGTCGCACCTGTTTCTGCGGAGTCCTCACTGCTTGTGGAAACGTTCAGTTCCTCGCCGATGTACTCGACCTCGGCATTTTGCCCCACTGAAGGTGTTACCTCCTGTGGCAGATCATTTTCTGCGGCAAAAGCACTTACCGGCAGCAAGCTGAGTGTCAACACGGCAGCTAAAAGCAATGCCTGCGCCCTTGCCAAAAAATTCTTTTTCGTAGACATATTACACATACCCTTCTGCATTAATAGGGAGATGGGGCAGATTTCCCGCCCCATCTCCTTATCCGCTGTGATTATTTAGTTGTCGGTGTGAACCTCATAAATGGTATAGGGGCTAAAGTCGAAAATAATGACCATACCATTTACCAGTTCGACATTTGTACCATACACCTCAGCCGCGCTGATATTATTCAGACCCATGCCGTAGGCAATATTCCAACCTTGGCCGCTATACTTGTCGTAGACAACGCCGTTAATAGTTTCGGTATCGGGATTGTCATATACGGCGTAGTTGGGATTAACGCCATTGATATAGCCACCAGCAGGTCCGCTAACAGGATTTGCATCCCACCCGGCGACTACGTTGGAGAATATATCCACGTTCGCATCAAAGAACGCCGCAAGGATGGCATCCAAAATGTTCGGAGTCTTCAGGGTAGTTGCAGATTCGGGAGCCTCGTAAATCAGCTGCGTAGAACTGACATAATCCGTCGCGATAGTATTGATGTTAAGTTCATATCCCATGATGCTAAAGTTGGGGTTTGAATAGATCGTGCCGCCCTTATAAGCCGGGTATTCATTTATACCGCCTGTGGTAAACATACCCGTGGTGACGTACACCGTCACAGTGCCGCTTGTGTCTGTTGTGGCAGATGCCGGAACCACAAGGGCTACGAGCATCATGACTGCCATCAGCAGAGACAGTACTCTCTTCTTCATGTCATTTTCCTCCTTAAAAATTTTATAAACTCGTCATGTGCCATCATGACGTGCTTACCGGGTAACAGTTTGAGGACGGCAGGAGGGGTCGGCGAACCCCTCCCGCCCCTATGGAAAGCTGACAGTCTCTGTTCAGACTGTCTCGGCTTGACAAGGGTTGGTGTCTTTTTCGGCGGCGGCTTTCTCGGCCTCGGCTGCCTCCCGCTGGGCGCGGCGCTTCACGGCCTTTTCGTGGGCCAGTTGGCCCTGCCGCAGGTTCTTCTCGATCTGCTTCTGCCGCTTCTTCTCCTTGCGTTCGGAAAGAAACAGCGGCAGCAGCTTTTCTTTTTCCATGCGGTAACGCAGTGTGTTGTTAAGTTTAGGTGTGGTTTTTGGCCGGGGCAATCCTGCGGCTGTCATGGCATTATCCCAGCTGCCGAATCGCTGCTCGATAAACGCACCACCGTCGATCTCTGTGGGGCTGGGACTATGCCCCAGCGCAGCGGCACATACATTTAGATACTGCGTTAGGGCCGCACGAGTCACCCCGGCATTGTTCTCGGCGAACGCTGCATCCCGCGCTGTCAGCGAGGCTTTAGCTCGTTCGGCGACCTGACCATTTAACCAATTTTGATAGTCAAATCGTTGGCGTGGATCTCTGTTTGACATATTTTCCCCCTCAATGATGACAAATGCCGCCTCTTTCAGCTAAACTGAAAAAAGCGGCAAGCACCCAAAATAGAAGTGCGTAAACAAACTATGATAGCTGTCACAACAAGCACTCCTGTCACAACGCGTGGAGAATCCGCCCACCGCTAATGGCCCTAATCATACAAGTCTCCCGCCTCGCGCCACGGAGCTGCTGCTCCTCGTTTGCTACCTACCTTCTCAAGGGGCATCCCTCAATGGCGGACTTTCGTCCAACAGCTACTGCTGTTTTGGTGCATTCTTGCGCCCACGGTGCCGTTCGCGTGGGATTATTATTCCCGTTCCTTTTATACAATTACCTGACCGCGCACAGAACGCAGTTCGGATAACCGCTGTAAGACATCCCAGGGCCTATGAAGCTTTTATGTGTATCAGCAGGGTATATTAAGGCATAATACAGAAATGTAATGGCCTTCCTGCCGCACTTCCGCAAAGTAAACTAACTTTGCGGAACTCGCAGCTCATAAACGCTGCATGAGCGCACTACCCATCAATTGTGTTGGTATAAATGTTTCTTGTACGGGTAAAAAGCAGATGTTTTGTACGGCCTGTGACTTATGGGCTAATGATGGGTGATGGTACAGATTCAAAGTCGTCTTAATATCTGAGTGTCCGAGCATTTCGCTCACACTTTTTACATCTATTCCCCGTTCAACACAGCGAGTTGCATAGGTGTGGCGCAGAATGTGAAAATTTCGATAGTGAATTCCACATTCCTTTAAAAACAACTTGTACTGGTATTGACAGGTGCGAGGGGCCATAGGTGCGTCCGTGCCTGTCATCAAAAAGCTGTCTATTGAATTAGAAAGACGCACTTGTTTCAGCAACGCTAACATATCTGCAGGAATGGGTATCCGTCGTAGGGATGATAAACTTTTAGGGGGCTGGATCACCAATTTGCCCACTCCATCTACGGTCAATCTCTGTACTGTGCGCTGGACAGAAATTACTCCCGATGAAAAGTCAATATCAGACCACCGTAGCGCACACAACTCTCCTAATCGCAAACCACTGTTCAATGTCAGCAAAATAGCTATTCCTAGGATACTCGGTACATCAAGTACTCTATTGGCAATGGAGTTTATCTCCGCATCCGAAAAGATTTCCGGCATATTTTGCCGATACTTCGGGAGTTTTGCACCATGTGCAGGACTGCTGCAATTGAATGTAGTCTCTGCATACTTTAAAACGCCCTTCAATAATGTGCCTATATCTTTCAACGTCTTCTGTGACAGCTCGCTATCTATCTGTTTTTGCTGCAGAAAAGATGTGAATGCTTTTGTTGATAACTGATCTACACATACACGGCCCAACGATGGGAGAATATGCTTTCGCAGCATCTGCTCATAGCGCAGGTAAGATGAGAGCTTTATAGTGTTTTCCTTTTCGGCCAAGAAGCCTGTTACGGCCTCTTGGATAGTGACCACACCTCTTTGCTGAATGGCATTCTTCTCAGTTTTAGGATAACCCCTGTAGCGTGAATCATTGCTCCTAATAATTATCTGTTCTGAGTTTTTGGCCTTAGATGCCTTGCGGATGTAGATGCCTCTTTGCGACCACTGCCGTGTTCCTGCATTACAATACTCTCTTTTGCAATGCTGCATAGTCATCCTCCTTTGCCTATCAATCTCAAATTTGTCTACAATATTCGAATGTTGGAGAACTTCCATTAATCAATCGATTATTGCACTTTCCTGTTGACTTCTGCCAATAAGTGTAGTACATTTATACCACAAGATGCTCCGCAAAGTTAGTTTACTTTGCGGAATTTTTGTATTCGTCTTTCTTAAAACGCATTAAACCTCCTATTGCTCTAGTAAAACGGCCAGCAAGCTTTTACCAGCATATTGCAATAGGAGGTTTTACTCGTGTTAAAGATTTTTTCGTTCCCTTGTTAGAGCTGTGGTTTTATTTCTTTGCCTAAAGATGTCAAAAATGCCCCGCCGCAGGAAATCCCTGCGACGGGGCATTTCGCATCAGCCGCCCTTGTGCCACAATTTGTACTTATGAAAATGTGGCCATGGCCCGGTTTTTTATTTCTTGATAAGCTCTTTCACCAGTCCGGCCACGGTCAGCACCACACCGCCGATAAGCATGAAGTCCGCCAGGTTCCACACCAGCGCCCGTTTTTTGGCCTTTCGGTGGGGGAATTGCAGATAGTCCGTCACGCTGCCCCGCCGCAGCCGGTCCCATTGGTTGCTGATGCCGCCCAGCAGCACCGACAGAATGCCCAGCTGTGCCGCGAAGGCCCGCTTGCCCAGCTCCGGCAGCAGACACGCTGCCGCCGCCAGCCATACGCCCAGCGGCAGCCAGCGCAGCAGCTTCTCGTGCTTCTGTCCCAGCCCCAGAAAGAACCCCCGGTTCTCCAGATGGGTCAGGCGCACATACCGACGCTCCCATTTCAGCTTCCCCGTCCGGGACAGATATTTCAATATCCGGTCGGCGGCAAACAGCGCCGCCGCAATGCCGATGGCCATGTACATCCGTTACCTCCGTCCCCGCCGCACGGTAAAGCCGAACACCAGGCCGCACAGGCCGCCTACGATGTGGGCGATCTGGGAGACGTTGTCCTGCTTGAACAGTCCGTCCATGATCTCGCCGCCCAGGTAGAAGATGACCACCAGAATCAGCGTCACGGGGATCTCGCCCTTCCGCGCCGCCGTAAAGGAGGACAGCACGATCATCATGAACACCACGCCGCTGGCGCCCAGCAGCGCCGTGTGGGGAAAGAAGATAAAATTCACCAGGCCGGTGACCAGCGCCGTCAGCGCGATCATCCACACCATGGTGCCGCTGCCGTATTTCTCCTCCAGACCGGGGCCCACCAGCAGCAGGAGCAGCATATTGCCCATGTAGTGGTCATAGCCGGAGTGCCCCAGCACATGGCCGAAAAAGCGTACGTATGTCAGAGGGTCGGCCAGCGAGGACCGGTATACGGAGAAATACTGCGTCGTGGCGGCACCGTTGGTCCAGTTGCCCAGCAGCAGGGCGATCAGGCTCAGCAGGGCGAAGGATAATATCACCGGCGCGTTGAAGCGAATAATGATCTTTTTCAAGCAGGATACCTCTTTTCAAATACGTTTGAAAAGAGTATACTATACATTCAGAAAAAAGTAAACCAAGGAGGGCCTGTGCCGTGAAAAAATGGGTGAAGATCATTCTCTGTGTTCTGCTGGCGTTGTTGCTGCTGGCGGGCGGCTATGTGGCCTATGTGTTTATCGACTATCACCGTATCGGCGACCAGATGCTGACGCCGGTGCAGTCCACCGATGCCGCCCGGTCCGTCGATACGAATACGGCCTATACGGTCGTTTCCTGGAACATCGGTTTCGGCGCTTACGAGGACGACTACGGCTTTTTCATGGACGGCGGCACGGAATCCCGCGCCTGGTCAAAAGAGCGCCTGACGGCCAATATGGACGCTATCGCCGGGTACCTGAAGCAGCAGAACGCCGACTTCTGCCTGCTGCAGGAGGTGGATATCGGCTCCACCCGTACCTACCATGTGGACGAGCGCGAGCCGCTGTATGCCGCCCTCTTCAACAAGAGCAGCGTTTTCTGCCAGAATTACGACTCGCCCTATCTTCTGTATCCCCTGACCGCTCCCCACGGAGCCTCCCGGTCCGGCCTGCTGACCTTCTCTCCGGCGAATATCACCGCAGCCGACCGCGTGGAGCTGCCGGTGGAGTCCGGCTTTATGAAGCTTCTGGACCTGGACCGCTGCTACTCCGTCAGCCGTGTCCCCGTCTCCGGCGGCGGTGAGCTGGTGCTCTACGACCTGCACCTCTCTGCCTACACCAGTGACGGTACCATCGCCACGGAGCAGCTGGCGCTGTTGCTGGCGGATATGCAGGCGGAGTACGAAAAGGGCAGCTGGTGCGTGGCCGGCGGCGACTTCAACAAGGACCTGCTGGGGGACTCCTCCGTCTATTTCGGCGCGGCGGAGCAGGAATATTCCTGGGCGCAGCCCATACCGGAGGGCGTGTTCGACAGCTATGACGTGCAGCTGGTGGCGCCACTGGACGAGAACGATCCGGTGCCATCCTGCCGCAACGCCGACGGTCCATACCACGACGGCCAGTATGTCCTCACCGTGGATGGCTTCCTGGTCACCCCCAATGTTGCCGTGGACAGTGCCGCTGTTTTGGATACAGGCTTTGCCTACTCCGATCACAACCCGGTACAGATGACGTTTACCCTGCAAAAGTAAGCAAAAGCACCCCGTCACGGGGTGCTTTTTTCACCGTAAAGCAGGAAGGTGCGCGTCTATTCATAAAAATTTCGAAAAGGGGGTTGCAAAGATGTCCGTTATGTGGTAACATACGTCCATCAATTAGATACAGCCCAATGAACCGCCCGGAATGGAAAGACCGGATGGGGAGGGAACTCTGGAGAATCCCATTCAGTTGGGTGCCGAAGGTGCAAGGCGCGCGAGCGCCGAATCTCTCAGGCAAAAGGACGGAGCAGACGAGTTTTTCGCTTGACCAGACTTCTCCAGAGTTGCCGTTTTCCGGCAGCTCTATTTTTTATGCAAGGAGAGAAATTGTATGTTAGAAAGTGTATTGTTCCCCATCGTATCCAAGATCAACGAGTACCTCAGCAACTATATCCTCATCTTCCTGCTGGTGGGTGTGGGCCTGTGGTACTCTATCAAGACCCGCTTTGTCCAGGTCCGTTGCTTCGGCGAGGGCATGAAAAAGTTTTTCGGTGAGATGAACCTCCGCGGCGGCGCCCAGAAAAGCGGCATGACCTCCTTCCAGGCGCTGGCCACCGCCATCGCCGCCCAGGTGGGCACCGGCAATATCGTGGGTGCCTCCGGCGCCATCCTCACCGGCGGCCCCGGCGCCATCTTCTGGATGTGGATCATCGCCTTCTTCGGCATGGCCACCATCTATGCCGAGGCTACCCTGGCCCAGAAGACCCGTATCGTTGAGCCTGACGGCAATATCAAGGGCGGCCCGGTCTACTACATCACCACGGCGTTCAAGGGAGGCTTCGGAAAGTTCCTGGCGGGCTTCTTCGCCGTCTCTATCATCCTGGCCCTTGGCTTCATGGGCTGCATGGTCCAATCCAACTCCATCGGCTCCACCATGCAGACGGCTTTCGGCATCCCCTCCTGGATCGTGGGTATCGTCCTGGTCATCATCTGCGCCATCATCTTCCTGGGCGGTGTGCAGCGTCTTGCCGCCGTCACCGAGAAGCTGGTGCCTATTATGGCGGCTATCTTCCTGCTGGGCGGTCTGGTGATCCTCTGCGCCCGCATCAAATACGTCCCCGCCACCTTCGGCATGATCTTCAAGTATGCCTTCCAGCCCCAGGCCATCATCGGCGGCGGTATCGGCTACGCCCTCAAGACCGCGATCTCCCAGGGTGCCAAGCGCGGTCTCTTCTCCAATGAGGCCGGTATGGGCTCCACGCCCCACGCCCACGCCCAAGCCAATGTGGCCCACGCCCACGATCAGGGTGTCGTGGCCATGATCGGTGTGTTCATCGACACCTTCATCGTCCTGACCCTGAATGCCCTGGTCATTATCTGCACCCTGTACACCGCTGACGGCCCTCTGGCCAACGGCTACTTTGGCGACATCACCGCCACCCTTGGCAAGACCAACCTGGCCCAGACGGCCTTCGGCTCCGTATTCGGCGCCAGCCTGGGCGCTAAGTTCGTGGCCATCTGCCTGCTGTTCTTTGCCTTCTCTACCATCCTCAGCTGGAACCTGTTCGGTAAGATCAACGCCAACTACCTTTTCGGCCGCAAGAACAGCAAGCTCTGCAACGTGATCTACACCGTTATCGCCTTGGTATTCATCTTCCTGGGCACCGTCTCCGGCAGTGACTTCGTCTGGGAAGTCACCGATATGTTCAACAACTTCATCGTCCTGCCCAACGTTATTGCTCTCTTTGCCCTCACCGGCATCGTCATGGCCAGCCTCAACGAGGTCAACAAGGGTAAGCAGCTGAAGGTCTGAGTAAGCAGGGGAGAGGCGTAGGCCTCTCCCCGTAATTCTCCCTTTTGCAAACCGCGAAAAAAACAAAAATTAGGGGTTGACATTTTCGAAAATCCCTGCTATATTATACAAGTCGGCAGCGCCGACCACCCGATGTGGGGGTATAGCTCAGCTGGGAGAGCGCTTGAATGGCATTCAAGAGGTCAGCGGTTCGATCCCGCTTATCTCCACCACAAAAAGAAAACCACGACATCCGTCGTGGTTTTCTTTTTGCCTCTATCCGGAAACCCGTCTCAATTTGAGACGGGTTTCGGCAGATTATTCACTTTCCTCCGTTCCCTCCGGGAGAGCCTCTGTACCCTCCGGCAGCTCCGCTGTGCGCTCCTCCTCGGTGATGGTGGGGATAAATGCCTTCGCCAGCTTGCCCTTGCCGCGCTGCTTGATATAGAAGTACCCTATGGTACTGAACACCACCGCACCGATGAAGTTCACGAACAGATCCCCCATGGTGTCGTACAGCCCGATGTCCAGGTATCCGCCGAGCCCCAGCTCCTGCCCGTTTATCGTCACCGAGGTGATGCCGTCGATGGTCACGGGGATGTTGCTGTTGGTGGGATCCAGCATCACGGAGGTGATGGCGTTCACCACCGTGTCCTTCTGCATATCCATCATGAACAGCCTGTCCATGCCGAACTCGAAGAACTCCCACAGTACGCCCACGGTCATGGAGAAGCAGAACGCCGCCACAGCCACATAGATAGGGGACAGCTGAAACTTGATCTTGCTGTTGCGGTTGAGAATGTCGATGAGCGCGAACCCCGTGGCGGCGCACAGAAATCCCGTGGTGGTGTGCAGCATGGAGTCCCAGTGCGGATAGGTGATGAAGTAGCACTTCAGCTCACCCAGTATCTCCGATGCGAAAATAAACAGCAGTATGATGATCTCCAGCGTGGACGGCAGCTCAATGCCGAAGTTCTGCTGGATAAAAAACGGCAGGACAAACAGTCCCAGTACCAGCAGGCAGATAAACGCGCTCTCATATTCGCCGCGGATGATGGAGGACACCAGCGTAGCCAGTACGATCAGCCGCAGTACGGTGTATACGGCGAACACGGTGGGCTGCCGCCTGATGACGGCCTTCAGCTGCGGGCCCAGGTGCCGCGGGGCCTTTTTCTTACGTTCCATAGTGTATCCCTTTCTGCGTGTCATTTCCATTTTCCGGTATTATACCACAAAATACGAAGAAATACAATAAAAATGACAGCGCGGCAGGAGCGAGCCGACCTTCGTCAAGCGTCTCGCGCCCAGCAGGATAGAAACAGCGCCCCGCCAGATGGCGGGGCGCTGCTGTATGCGTTTGTTACTTCGTGCCGAAGATGCGGTCGCCGGCATCGCCCAGACCGGGCACGATGTAGCCGTGCTCGTTCAGGTGATCGTCCAGCGCACCGGCGTAGATGTCCACATCCGGGTACAGCTTCTGGATGTGTTCGATGCCCTCGGGAGCCGCCACCAGCACCATCAGCTTGATGTGCTTGCAGCCGCGCTTCTTCATCTCGCCGATGGCCTCCGCGGCGCTGCCGCCGGTGGCCAGCATGGGGTCCACGATCAGCACATCGCGCTCGGCCACATCCTTGGGCATCTTGCAGAAGTAGGGGTGCGGCTCCAGCGTCTCCTCGTCGCGGTACATACCGATGTGCCCCACACGGGCGGAGGGCACCATCCGCAGCACGCCGTCCACCAGACCCAGGCCCGCACGGAGGATAGGCACCACCACGAACTTACGGCCCGCCAGCGTGGGCGCGTCCATCCCGCAGATGGGGGTCTCGATGTGCTTGGTGGTCAGGGGCAGGTCACGGGTGGCCTCATAGGTGATGAGCATACCGATCTCGGATACCAGCTCCCGGAAATCCTTGACGCTGGTGTTCTTGTCCCGCATGATGGTCAGCTTGTGCGCCACCAGGGGATGGTTCATGATGTGGACCTTCTCGCTGTACATGATGTTATCCTCCGTGTATATGAAATTTTAAGGGTATACGTTTTACTCCGCCGTCAGGGACAGCCCCCTGGCCAGCCGTTCGCGCTCCGCCTGGCTCAGCCGCAGATACACCGGCTGCAATTCCTGGGCGGAACACGTCAGCCCCTGTGCGGCAAGATGCTCCGCCGCCAGCGCCACACCCGCGGCGCTCTGCTGCCGGTGCAGGGGAGAGGCCAGCCGGCACCCAATCCCCGCCTTCTGCAAAAAGTCGTACAGCAGCGCCGCGCCGTCGCCCACGATCAGCTTTGGCTCCGGTATGGCGGCCAATTCCTCCGCCACCAGCTCCATAGCCACGGCCCTGTCCGCGCAGAGCCTTGTAACGCAGCCGTTTTCTGTCCGGAACAGTGCGTTGTACACCTGCTGCCGCCGTGCGTCCATAGCGCCCACAACGACGCCCTCGAAGTCCGTGACGCCATAGGCCATTGCCTCCAGCGTGGATACGCCGCAGCAGGGCAGCGCCTTGGCCCACGCCAGCCCCTTGGCCGCCGACACGCCGATGCGTATCCCGGTAAAGCTCCCCGGCCCCTGGGCCACGGCGATGATGTCCATATCGTCCAATGTCAGTCCCGCGGTCTTCAGCATTCCGTCCAGCAGCGGCATCAGCGTCACGCTGTGGGTCAGCCCCCGGTCCTGATACGCCTGGGCCAGCAGTGTGCCGTTTTCCGTCACGGCCACGGACACGCTCTTGGCGGAGGTCTCCAATGCCAGTATTCTCACTGTCACTCGCCTCCCGTGATGGTGATGATGCGGTCACTCTCGTCTGTGCCCCGGGCGATGTCCACCCACAGGGTGTCAGCCGGCATAGCGTCGTCCACGCGCTCGGACCACTCCACGGCGCACACGCCGCCCCGTGTCAGATAGTCCTCCCAGCCGATGTCGAACAGCTCGTCAGAGCTGCCCAGCCGGTACATATCAAAGTGAAACAGCGGTGTTGCGCCGTCGTATTCGTTGACAATGGTAAACGTGGGGCTGGTGACCCGTCCGGCGCAGCCAAGACCTCGGGCCAGCCCACGGGTAAAGGCGGTCTTGCCCATGCCCAGTCCGCCGCGGTAGGCCACCACTGTACCGGGGCGCAGCCGCCTGCCCAGCATTTCGCCGATATGCTCTGTCTCCTCCGGACTGTGGGACAAATATTCCATCGGCGCGGCCTCCTTTACCTCAAATCGACTTATTATAGCACACCGCCGCCGAAAAGGAAAGAGCGAAACCACTCAAGTCGAATAAAATGTTCCGCCGCGGGGCGGTCATGTTGACACAGCAAGAGTGCCGCGCACAAAAAGAAGAGGTACACGTTTGTGTACCTCTTCTTTTTGGCAAATAACCCTAACTTTAATAGAATTTCAAGGGGGTGCATTTTCGGCGCAAAAGGGGGTGCAGTAGTTTTCGGAAATGCACCCCCTCTGTGGAAAAATTTCTCATGACTGATCTATTCCTTCAAAAACGTGGCCAGAAGCATCCAGGTTTGTTATCAGAAAATTCGTGACTGCTCCACGAAACTCCGCTTCTGCGCCCTTATTTTTCCAAAATGCCCGGTTTGCGTCCTCGATTTTCGGCTGCATCTGCTCGATCTGGTTATCGTCCAACGGAAAACGGACATCACCAAAATCGTCATTCATAATTTTGAGAAGCAAATCGTGATACTTATGTGCACCGATTGTTTGTAAAGCGGCTATGATTTCGAAAAGATGTTCTGAAGCAAGGACCTCCTGCAAATCGTCCATGGCGGACATCCAAAACTCCACGCTAAGGGCGAGCAGCCTTTCACTCTGAGACATAGATTGCTGCAGTTCAAAGAGCTTTTCCCAGTGGAAAGACGGCAGTTGCTCCAAGACGTTACCTTTCTCCATGTAAAACTCGTTGTATGATTCCGTGCGCCACCCTCCGGATCGCTTTATTACAACGCTATATTCGGATAGCCCATTATCATATATCACAGCGTTTCGCGAAGACAGAATATCATCCTCAATATAATAAACGCCTGCTTTGGGAACGTTTGCATCCAGTGATTTTCCGTTGCGTATTGTTCCGATGTACTGACCGTTAATGTACATTCGATACGGCAAAAGAGCTCCCGCAAATGTGGATTTCCGATGAATATGGAATCGCACCTCACGCATGAAATCGCACCCCTGTATGTGGATTCAATTATTTACATTGCTTAAAAAAGTCCACCGTAATTCTGTCAAAATTACGGTGGACTTATGGTCGGAGTGGGGGGACTTGAACCCCCGGCCTCTTGGTCCCGAACCAAGCGCGCTACCAGCTGCGCTACACCCCGTCAGCCCTCCTATTATATTTCCTGACGGCGCGGCTGTCAAGTATAATTTCCCAACTTTCACTTGTATGTCTAACACCTTCATCCGTTGCATATAGTGCTCTGGAAAAGAAGGAGGTGTTCCGCCATGTCCCAGCGCCCCGTGTCTTACGCCGGTAAACGCATAGCCCCGTCCCGCCGCAGTGCCCCGCCCCGCAAAGCCCCGTCTCGCCCCGCGCCCCGCCCGGACCGGACGAAGTCCGCTGCGGCGCCCGTTCCCGGCGCCCGTCGCCGTATGGTCCAGTTGGTGATCTCCGCCGCGCTGCTGTTGGCGGTCATCGCCATGAAATTTCTCTTTCCGGCGGCGCTGGATCGCTGCCGCGCCACACTGTTGGATCTGCTGGGTGCCGATACCGACTTCGTAGAGGTGTTCTCCGCCGCCGGTCGGGCTTTCTCTGACGGCTCCACCGTCTCTGACGCCCTCAACGACGCGTACACCGCCGTTTTCGGCACGTCGGAGATACCCGCCGCCCCCGCTGTCTCCCGGTCGGAGACACTGCCGGACAATGTGGAGATGCTCCAACGGGTCCTGGACTTCGACTACGTTGACCCGGTCGCGGCGGGTCAGATCACCTCGCTGTTCGGCTGCCGCAGCGACCCCCTGGAGGGCGACGGTCGATTTCACTACGGCCTGGATATCGCGGGGGAGGAGGGCGCGGTCATCCGCGCCTTTGCCGACGGAACGGTGACGGCTATCGGCAGCAGCACCGACTTGGGCAGCTACGTTACCGTTACCCACGAGGGCGGTTTTTCCACTCTCTACGCCCACTGCCGTAAGATCACCGCCTCCGACGGCCAGCAGGTGAGGGCCGGCGACCCCATCGCCGAGATGGGGGATACCGGCCGTGCCACCGGCTTTCACCTGCATTTTGAACTTCACCACGACGACACCTATCTGAACCCCATTTATTATGTTACATTTGCGTAAGCCATCCGCCGCCCTCACCGTCTCGCCCTCTGCGCTGGTGCTGCTGGCGGCGTTTCTGCTGCTCTCCCGAGGGTTGATCCTGCCTGCCGCGCTCCTATCCGCCGCCCTGTGCCACGAGCTGGCCCACGTCCTGACCCTCCATGCGCTCCACGCGCCGCCCCGCCGCCTGACCCTCTCCGCCACCGGCGCGGAGCTGTACGTGCCGGACCTCCACCGCCTGTCCTACGGCGGCGAGCTGCTGGCCGTGACCGCCGGCCCCGGCTGCAATCTTCTGCTCTGGGCGCTGCTGTCCCTGACCGGCTGGCCGCCCTTGGCCCCCTTTGCCGGTGCCCACCTGATCCTGGGCGCGCTGAATTTGCTGCCGGTCCGCCCTATGGACGGCGGCCGCCTCCTCTGGCTGCTGACGGCGCTCTGCACCGAGCCCTACACCGCCGACCGCGTGGCCTATGCGGTGGGCGCCGTTGCCTCCGCCGCCCTGCTGGTCCTGTGCCTGTACCTGACGCTGACCACCGGCGCGGGGCTGTTCCTGCTGCCCGGCGTCCTCTGGCTGGCCGTAAAAGGGGTCTTGCCAAACGGCGCAAAACCGGATAAAATAAACTGTTACAAGAAATAGCTCCCCGCCCACGCTCCGTCGGGCAGGGGAGGGAAGAGGACTACACCATGGATAAACGACTGGAACGCATCCTGCCCCGGGTGCAAAAGCCCGCCCGCTACGTGGGCGGCGAATACAACGCCATCCTCAAGGACAAGGCGGCGGTAGACACCCGCATCGCCTTCTGCTTCCCGGATACCTACGAGATCGGTATGTCCAACCTGGGTATGCGTATCCTCTACGGCGTAATGAACAATATCCCCGGCGTCTGGTGCGAGCGCGTGTTCGCTCCCTGGGGCGACATGGAGGCCGAGCTGCGTCAGGCGGAAATGCCCCTTTTTGCCCTGGAATCCGGCGACCCCATCACCGACTATGACATTGTGGCCTTCTCCGTTGGCTACGAGATGGCCTTTCCCGCCATCCTCAATATGCTGGACCTGGCCCACATCCCCCTCCACGCCGCGGACCGCACCGGCCTGACCCCGCTGGTCATCGCCGGCGGCACCGCCATGTACAACGCCGAGCCCCTGGCCGACTTCATCGACCTGGTCAGCCTGGGCGAGGGCGAGGACGTCACCGTGGAGCTGGTGGAGCTCCACCGCCGCGCCCGCCGCGAGGGCTGGAGCAAGGCCGATTTTCTCCGCGCCGCTGCCCGACTGGACGGTATCTATGTCCCGTCCCTTTACGATGTGACCTATCACGACGACGGCACCGTGGCGTCCATCACGCCCCGTGACGGCGCACCTGCCGTGGTGACAAAGCGCATCGTCCATGACATGGACAAGTCCTATTTCCCGGTAAATACCATCGTCCCCTCCACCGAGATCGTCCAGGACCGCGTGACGCTGGAGCTGTTCCGGGGCTGCATCCGCGGCTGCCGCTTCTGTCAGGCGGGCTATGTCTACCGCCCGGTCCGCAATCGCAGCCGCGACCTCTGCGCCGACTACTGCGTCCGCTCCTGCGATGACACCGGCTATCAGGAGGTCACGCTCTCCAGCCTGTCCACCAGCGACTACCCGCCGCTGACGGACCTGTGCGACGAGCTGGAGCCCTTCTGCGATGCCCGCCATGTCAGCCTGTCCCTGCCCAGCCTCCGCGCCGACAACTTCTCCATGGACCTGATGCAGCGGCTGGCCAAGGGCCGCAAGACCGGCCTGACCTTCGCGCCGGAGGCCGGCACCCAGCGCCTGCGGGACGTCATCAACAAGAATGTCACACTGGAGGACCTGCTGCAAAGCTGCCGCACGGCCTTCGCCGGCGGCTACAGCGCCGTGAAGCTCTACTTCATGCTGGGTCTGCCCACCGAGACGGATGAGGACGTCCTGGGCATTGCCGACGTGGCCGCCCGTGTCATGCACGCCTGGCGCGAGAGCGCCCAGAACAAGCAGCGGGGCGTCCGCATCACCGTCTCCACCAGCTGGTTCGTACCCAAGCCCCATACCGCCTTCCAGTGGGAACCCCAGATCTCCAAGGATGAGTACGAGCGCCGTGTGGCCCTGCTCCGTGACGCCATCAAGACCAAGACCGTCACCTACAACTGGCACGACTCCGACACCAGCTTCCTGGAGGCCGTCCTCGCCCGGGGCGACCGCCGTCTGGGAAAAGTGTTGGAAACAGCGTGGCGTAAAGGCGCTCACCTTGACGCATGGGAGGAGTATTTCTCCCTGGATCGCTGGCTGGAGGCCTTCGACGCGTGCGGCCTTGACCCCCATTTCTACGCCAACCGCACCCGCAGCGAGGACGAGCTGCTCCCCTGGAGCATGATCTCCTCCGGCGTGACGCAGGACTATCTGAAGCGTGAGCGCCATCAGGCCTATGCGTCCCTGACCACCCCCGACTGCCGCACCCGCTGCAACGGCTGCGGCGCCAACAAATTAGTAGGAGGGAAGTGCGATGTCTAAGCTCCGTCTCCTGTTCATCAAGGAGGCCCAGGCCTCCTATATCTCCCACCTGGACCTGCTCCGCACCTTCCAGCGCGCCTTCCCCCGCACCGAGCTGGACATCAAGCACTCCCAGGGCTACCACCCCCATCCCATCATCTCCATCGTCCTGCCCCTGCCCGTGGGCCAGTCCAGCGACTGTGAGCTCCTGGATTTCGAGGTGACGCAGGATACCGACGGCAGCGGCATCGCGGAAAAGCTCAACACCGGTATGCCCTCCGGTCTCCGCGTGCTGGACTGCTATCCGGCTACCCGCCCCGTCCGCGACCTGGCGTATCTCCGGGCGGACGTCACCTTCGAGTACGACAACGGCGTCCCCGCCGGCGCTGCCGAGGCCCTGACTGCCCTGTTCACCCGCTCGGCGCTGGTCATCCAGAAGCGCACCAAGCGCAAGGACCTGGCCGACGTCGATATCGCTCCCATGATACAGGAAGTGCACTTCCTGTCCGGCGCTCATGCCGTTACCGGCACCGTGGTGGTCCAGGCCCAGAACCCCGGCCTGAACCCTCAGCTGCTGGAGAAGGCCATCGCGGCCCACCTGCCGGCGCTGACCCCGGACTTCACCCGTATCCGCCGCCGCGAGCTGCTGGACGCCTCCGGCAACATTTTTCGCTGATATAGTAAAAAAACCCTTGCATTTCTCTGCCATCTATGCTATTCTATCATGGCGTGAAAAGGGCGGTCCTCTGTCGCCGATATCCCAAATGTGCGCGGATATCGTCAAATGGCGGCATGAACACCTATAATTTAGGAGGAAATATCCATGGATCTCATCAAAGCACTGAACGAGAAGCAGCTGAAGGAAGTCCCCCAGATCCTGGTGGGCGACACCGTTCGCGTCCACGTGAAGGTCAAGGAAGGCGCCCGTGAGCGTGTTCAGGTCTTCGAGGGCACCGTCATCGCCAAGAAGCACGGCGGCATCGAAGAGACCATCACCGTCCGCCGCCTGTCCTACGGCGTCGGCGTGGAAAAGGTTTTCCCTGTCCACTCTCCCTCTATCGAGAAGATCGAGACCGTGCGCCACGGCTATGTCCGCCGCGCTAAGCTGTACTACCTGCGCGACCGCGTCGGCAAGGCAGCCAAGGTCCGCGAGAAGCTGTAAGCATCGATCCAAAAGAGAGCATCCACCAAAAGTGGGTGCTTTTCTTTTTCTCCTGCGTATGCTATACTACCCTCGAGAAGAGAGGTGCCTCTATGCAAATCGACAATCTGAGCTGGTTCCCCGGTCACATGACCAAGACCAAGCGCATGATCTCCGCCGAGATCAAAAATATGGACGCCGTCTGCGAGATCGTGGACGCCCGCATCCCCCTGTCCTCCCGCAACCCGGACGTGGACGAGCTGACCGCCGGCAAGCCCCGGCTCATCGTCCTCAACCGTGCCGACCAGGCCGATCCGGCCGAGACCCGCCGCTGGACCCAGTATTTCCGCGCCCAGGGCTGCGCCGTGCTGGAGGCCAACGCCAAAAACGGTGTGGGTACCGAGAAATTTTCCGCCGCCGTCCGCGAGCTGCTGCGGGATAAGCTGGCCGCCGCCGCGGCCAGAGGCCAGGTGGGCAAGGTGGTCCGTGTCATGGTCCTGGGTGTCCCCAATGTGGGCAAGTCCACCTTTATCAATAAGGTGGCCCACCGCAAGACCGCCCGGGCCGAGGACCGTCCCGGCGTCACCCGTTCCAAGCAGTGGGTCCCCGTGGACCCCACGCTGGAGCTGCTGGACACCCCCGGCATCCTCTGGCCGAAGTTCGACGACCCGGAGGTTGGCAAGCGTTTAGCCTTTACAGGAGCGGTGAAGGACGATGTGCTGGATATCGAGGAGCTGGCCTGCTATCTCATGGACTATTTGGCCGCCCACTACGCCGATACCCTCACCGAACGCTATAAAATAGAGGTGGAGCCCGGCGACACCGGCTACGAGCTGCTGGAGAAGGCCGGGCGCAAGCGCGGGTTTCTCATGCGCGGCGCCCAGGTGGACACCGAGCGCATGGCCCGCATCCTGCTGGACGAGTTCCGTGCCGGCAAGCTGGGCCGCTTCACGTTGGAGACTGCACCCACAGAGGAGGTAACGCCATGAATTGTCCCGTTTGCGGAAAAGAGATGGAGCAGGGTAAGCTCCTGGCCTGCGGCAGCCGCGGTCTGTACTTTCTGCCGCCGGACGGCGATGCCGATGCCCTGATCCTGACGAAGAAATACATCACCGGTCAGAACGGCATCGTGCTGGACGGCTGGCACTATTCGACGGGGTCTGCCTTCAGCGAAACGAAGTTCCCCGCCTCCGTCTGCCGCGCGTGCAGGAAGATAATAGTGGAGTATTGCTGATATGGAAGATCTGAGTTACGAACAGCAGGCCCATGACGCTGGCTATGCCCTTGTCTGTGGGGTGGATGAGGCCGGTGCCGGTCCGCTGATGGGACCTGTTTACGCCGCCGCCGTTATTCTCCCGGAGAAGTTCGAGCTTCCCGGCCTGAACGACTCCAAAAAGCTGACGGAAAAGAAGCGGGAGGCCCTGTTCCTGCGGATACAGCAGCAGGCCCTGACCTGGTCCGTGGCCTCCGTCTCCGCTGGGGAGATCGACGAGACGGATATCCTCTCCGCCCGCATGAAGGCCATGCAGCTGGCCATCGATGGTCTGGCACCGCGGCCGGACTTCGCCCTCATCGACGGCAACCGTGACCACGGTAAGTTCGCTGCCGTCACTACGCCCCACCGCTGTATCGTGGGCGGTGACGCGCACGCCGCCTCCATCGCCGCCGCCTCCATCCTGGCCAAGGTCAGCCGTGACCGCTATGTCATCGACGTGCTGGATAAGCAGTACCCGGAGTATCAGTTTGCAAGGCACAAGGGCTACGGTACAAAGCTGCATTACGAAATGCTGGATAAGTTCGGCCCATGCGCGGAACATCGTATGTCCTTCCTGAAAAAATGGTCCGCCGGTGGGCGGACATAAAGCGTTTTTCACGGCATGGCACAGAGCATCTACAGAATATTCACATAAGGTACAGCCCGGATACCGAGCAGATACAGATCAGGTATAAAATAAGTAGAGACAAGGTATCAGAAACGTTTAAACAAAATACAGGTATCTGCACAGAAAATAGCGGGATTTTTTCCTGTGCAGACCGCGTCGAAAAGGGGAGGTTAACGATGAGCCGTTCAGAAGGTGTTTGGGGCGAGGCTCTGGTGGCCGACTATCTCCGGGAAAAAGGGTATAAGCTGGCGGCACACAGCTACCGCTGCCGCTTCGGCGAGATCGACCTGATCGCCTGGGATAAGAGCGTCCTCTGCTTCGTGGAGGTCAAGACCCGCACCAATACGCAGATGGGCCTGCCCCGGGAATACGTCACCGCCGGCAAACAGGCCCGTATCCGAAAAACCGCGCTCTTTTACCTCTGCGACAATGGCCTGGATTGCCCCGCCCGCTTTGATGTGGCCGAGGTCTACGCCGCCGCGCCCGGGGATGAAAAAAGCGTCCGTATCGTGTATGTAGAGGATGCCTTTCAGTGACAGAAATTGGAAAGAAAACCGAAAAAAACAGGGGGTACAGCCTGCCTGCGCTGCTGTAAGAAAGGAATATTTTTGTGACGGAAATACAGAATATACCGTATTTTGACGGACATTGTGATACGATATGGCGCTGCATGAAAAGAGAGGCGGTGCCGGACTACGGCGCTACGGAGGACGAGTGCCGCGCCTACTTTTCCGCCTGCGCCGCCCTGCGGGAAAACAGGGGCCACGTGGACCTGCTCCGTGGTCAACACTACCGGAAACGCGCTCAATTTTTTGCCCTGTACGACGATGTACGCGCGCTGCCCCCAAATACCGCATGGACGAAACTTCGTGAAATGCACGATTGGTTCCTTTCCCAAATACAGGAAAATTTCGACCTGGTCTCACGCTGCAAAACCGGCGCGGAGGTGGACGCCGCAGCTGCCCAACACCGGACCGCCGCGCTCTTGAGCGTCGAGGGGGCCGATCTGCTGGACTGTGCCCTGGATCACCTGGAAACCGTGGCCTCCTGGGGCGTCCGACTGATCAATCCGGTCTGGAACAACGCCAATGTCCTCTCAGGCTCCTGCGCCGATGAGCCTGACCGCGGATTGTCTGTTTATGGTCGTGAATTCGTTGCAAAAATGTATGAATATGGAATATTTGCAGATGTTTCTCACATATCTGATGCCGGTTTCTGGGACGTGATACAGGCAGCGAAAGGCCCCGTCGTGGCCTCTCATTCCAACGCCCGCACCCCCGGCCTGTGCCCGCACAGACGAAATCTTACCGATGATATGTTCCGTGCCGTCCGCGATACCGGCGGCGTGGTCGGCATCAATCTCTACCTCGATTTCGTAGGCGGCGGCCACATGGACGATCTCACTGCCCACATCGAGCATTTTCTCTCACTTAGCGGCGAGTCGACAGTTGCCATCGGCGGCGACCTGGATGGCTGCGAGGCCCTGGCTGCTGGTATGACCGGCGTGCAGGACGTGGCTAAGCTCTATCAGGCGTTGGAGGAGAGGGGGTATCCCCAGTCACTGCTGGAGGATATTTTCTGGAACAACTGGCGAAGGATATTGTGAAGTGATATCGCATTACATATACTGAAAATAAAGAGAGGAGGGGACTTGTGGCACTCTATACCATCGGCGATCTGCACCTGTCCCTGGGCAGCGACAAGCCTATGGATATCTTCGGCGACCGCTGGCAGAATTATGTGGAGAAGATACAACGAGGTTTCTCGGCGGTGACGGAAAATGACACCACCGTGCTCTGCGGCGATCTCAGTTGGGGTATGAGCCTGGAGGAGTCACTGAACGATTTAACGTTTATTCACAACCTCCCGGGCCGGAAGATTTTAATGAAGGGCAACCACGATTACTGGTGGAACACCGCCGCCAAAATGCAGCGCTTTTTTGACGAGCACGGGCTGCGCTCCCTGGAGATACTGCACAACAATTGTCTCTATTATAACGATATATCGTTATGTGGCACCCGCGGCTGGTTTTACGAGCTGGACAACCAGGGCACACACAACGAAAAAATGTTAGCGCGAGAGGTAGGAAGACTGGAAATATCATTGAAAATGGCGGGAGAAAGTTGTGAAAAGATATGTTTTCTGCATTACCCGCCTTTGTATCAGGGCTATGAATGTCCGGAGATACTGCGCCTGCTGCAGCGCTACGGCGTTAAGGAGTGCTATTTCGGCCACCTCCACGGCGCCGCCCAGAAGCGTGCGCTGGAGGGCCGCCATTACAACACGGAATTCCATCTGGTGGCCGCTGACTACCTGGATTTTACCCCTGTCAAGATTTGCGATTGATCACTAATTCCTGCGGCATACAGAAATCTGAAAAAACAGGGAAAAAACTGAAAAAAATAGTGGAAATTTTCGTAGCTTTCTGCTATGATACTATATTGTATGGACATCGGCACGACAACCTGTCCATGCGGAACGGAGGAAATAACAAATGACTGTGAAAAGCTGCGAGAAACTGGAAAAGAGCAGGGTCGCACTGACCATCGAGACGAGCGCCGAGGAGTTTGAGGCCGCCGTCAACAAAGCGTATCTGAAGATGCGCGGTAAGATCAACGTACCCGGCTTCCGCGTGGGTAAGGCCCCCCGTAAGATCATCGAGAAAATGTACGGCGCCGAGGTCTTTTATGAGGAAGCCGTGAATATCATTCTCCCCGACGCCTATGAGGCCGCCGTGAAGGAGCAGGAACTGAACGTCGTCGGCTATCCCGAGGTGGAGCTGGAGAGCTGTACCAAGGACGGTGTGGTGTTCAAGTGCACCGTGGCCATATACCCTGAGGTGAAGCTGGGCCAGTACAAGGGCCTGGAGGCGCCTAAGGCGGAGGTCAAGGTGGCTGCTGCCGATGTGAACGCTCGGCTGAAAGAGATGGCGGACCGCAACAGCCGTCTGGTCTCCGTGGACCGCGCCGTGAAGAAGGGCGACACCGCAGATATCGATTTTGAGGGCTTTGACAACGGCAAGGCGTTCGACGGCGGCAAGGGTGAGAATTTTGATCTGGAGATCGGCTCCGGCAGCTTTGTTCCCGGTTTCGAGGACCAGCTGATCGGCATGAAGGCCGGCGAGGAGAAGGATATCGACATTACCTTCCCCGAGAACTACACCCCTGAGCTGGCCGGCAAGCCCGTGATCTTCCATGTGAAGATCAACGAGGTCAAGGTCAAGGAGGTCCCCGCCATTGACGACGAGTTCGCCAAGGATGTGTCCGAGTTTGACACGCTGAAGGACCTGAAGGCCGATATTAAAAAGAAGATGACCGTCGAGCGCACCGAGGCTGCCCAGCGCGCCTTTGAGGACGTGCTGATGGCCAAGGTGGCCGAGAGTGTCGAGGCCGAGATCCCCACCGAGATGGTGGAGTTGCAGGCCGCCCAGATGACCGAGGGCTTCAAGCAGCAGCTGGCCTCTCAGGGCATCCCCTTCGACCAGTATCTGAAGATGACCAATACCACCGAGGCCGACTTTATCAAGCAGGCCTACGGCCCTGCTGAGCAGCAGGTGAAGATGGATCTGGCCGTCAAGGCGATCATCGATGCCGAGAAGTTGGATGCCACCGACGACGAGGTGGAGGCTGAGATGAAGAACGTGGCCGACAAATACGGTATGGATCTGGATACCGTGAAGAAGTATCTGCGCCCCGAGGAAGTGAAGGAGCAGGTCATCCGTGAGAAGGTCATCAAGGTCGTGGCGGACAGCGCCAAGGCTGTGGCCCCCGCTGAGGAGAAGGCCGAACTGGAGGCCGAGGGCGAGATCGTGGAGAAGCCTGCCAAGAAGCCTGCCGCCAAGAAGACGACGAAGAAGGCCGAGGGTGATGAGAAGGCCGAGAAGGCCCCCGCTAAGAAGCCTGCGGCTAAGAAGACCGCCAAGAAGGACGCGGAGTAATTCGCTGTATACAAGAGAGAAAAGCCGGCGCGGCGGGGTGAAAACATTTCCCCCGCCGCCGCGGGCTCTTATGAAAAACACAGTCGGGTGGGTATAATCAGGCATCTATCATACAGGAGGTATTTTTTATGAGCTTAGTCCCTTACGTTGTGGAGCAGACCAACCGCGGTGAGCGTTCCTATGACATTTTCTCCCGCTTGCTCAACGACCGTATCGTATTCCTGGGCGAAGAGGTGAATGATACCACCGCCAGCCTCGTCGTGGCACAGCTTCTCTATCTCGAGGCGCAGGACCCCGACAAGGATATTCAGATGTATATCAACAGCCCCGGCGGCAGCGTGACCGCCGGTATGGCCATTTATGACACCATGCAGTACATTAAGTGCGACGTGTCCACCATCTGCATCGGCATGGCCGCCAGCATGGGTGCGTTCCTGCTGTCCAGCGGTGCCAAGGGAAAGCGCATCGCGCTGCCCAACGCGGAGATCATGATCCACCAGCCCTCCGCCGGTACCCAGGGCAAGGTCACGGATATGGAGATCGATGTGGAGCATTTCCTGAAGATCAAGCAGCGCCTGAACAAGATCATGGCGGAGAATACCGGCAAGACGCCGGAGCAGATCAAGACGGATTCTGAGCGCGACAACTGGATGATCGCGGAGGAGGCCCGGGAATACGGTCTGGTGGATAAGGTCATATATAAGAGGTAAAAACGAATGGCAGAAGATAAGAAGGCCCTGCGCTGCTCGTTCTGCGGCAAGCCGGAGAGTCAGGTCCATCGCATGATTCAGGGTCCCGGTGTCCGAATTTGCGACGAGTGCGTCCAGCTGTGTATGGATATCCTGAACGACGGCTACACCACGGCCGCCGACGGTATAGACAGCATGGACGAGCTGCCTACGCCCAAGGAGATACACGACGTGCTGGACCAGTATGTTATCGGGCAGGAGGCAGCCAAGGTGGCGCTGTCCGTGTCGGTGTACAACCACTACAAGCGCATTTATTTCGGCGGCGACGAGGATGTGGAGCTGCAGAAAAGCAATATCCTGATGATCGGTCCTACCGGCTCCGGCAAGACGCTGTTTGCCCAGACGCTGGCGCGGGTGCTGAAGGTCCCCTTTGCCATTGCCGATGCCACCACACTGACCGAGGCCGGCTATGTGGGTGACGACGTGGAGAATATACTGCTGCGCCTTTTGCAGGCGGCGGATTTCGACGTAGAGCTGGCCGAGCGGGGCATCATCTACGTGGATGAGATCGACAAGATCGCTCGGAAGAGCGAGAATACGTCCATCACCCGCGATGTGTCCGGCGAGGGCGTGCAGCAGGCGCTGCTGAAGATCCTGGAGGGTACCGTCGCCAATGTGCCGCCCCAGGGCGGGCGCAAGCACCCCCATCAGGAGTTTATCCAGCTGGATACCAGCAATATCCTGTTTATCTGCGGCGGCGCCTTCGACGGGCTGGAAAAGATCATCGAGGACCGCGTGGGCAAGCGCAGCATGGGGTTTGAGAATGCGGTGCAGAGCAAAAAAGAGCGCCATACCGGCGAACTGTTCCAGCAGGTCCAGCCCCACGATCTGCTGAAGTTCGGCATCATCCCCGAGTTGGTAGGCCGTATGCCGGTCATCACCGCCCTGCAGGGCCTGACCCGTGAGGATCTGGTGCGGATACTCACCGAGCCGAAGAACGCGCTGGTGAAGCAGTACCAGAAGCTGCTCAGCTACGATGGTGTGGAGCTGCATTTCGATCAGGATGCGCTGGAGGCGGTGGCGGACACCGCGCTGGCACGGAACATCGGCGCACGTGGTCTGCGGGCGGTGATGGAGGGACTGCTGACCAGGGTCATGTACGATGTGCCCTCCGACCCCACCATCAGCGATGTGACCATCACAAAGGCGTGTGTGGACGGGGATGCTGAGCCCACGGTGCTGCACGACCCGGAAAAGGTGGCGCAGCGCGCTAAATTCAAGACCGGCACGGCGGAGAAGACCTCCACCGCCCCGGCGTCTTAACAGAGACTCAGACTGCCGGAAAAGCCAAGGCTTTTCCGGCAGTTCGGATACTACCCTTTTCCCAACGCCCGCCGTCCGGCGGGAGAAAGGAGGCAACTATGGAAACGATCACCCGGAACATTCCGGTGCTGGCACTGCGCGGCCTGACGGCTTTCCCCGGGCAGACGGTGTCCTTTGACGCGGAGCGCGATATCTCCATCTTCGCTCTGGACAACGCCATGGAGAATGACCGCCGGCTGCTGGCGATGACGCAGAAGGACCTGTCCACGGCGGAGCCGGGAGAGGAGGATCTGTACACCATCGGCACGGTGTGTCATATTTTGCAGATCATCAAGACCTCGGACACTACGGTGCGTGTCATCGCGGAGGGTGAGAGCCGGGCGCGGCTGCACCGCCTGTGGCAGAAAAAACCGTTTTTGCAGGCCCAGGCCGAGCTGCTGCCCGAGATGGCGGCCCGCCATACGGCCCGCAGCGAGGCGCTGATACGCCGAACCTATGTGCTCTTCGGTGAATACCGCGAGCTGGCCAACGGCATCGGCGAAGACTTCGCCGCTGCGGTGCTGGATTGCAGTGATACCGGCCGTCTGGCAGACCTGATCGCCCAGAATATCACCCTGCGGCACCAGGACCGCCAGCGGGTGCTGGAGGAGCTGCACCCGGATAAGCGTCTGCGTATCGTCAACGATATCCTGACCCATGAAGTGGACGTCATCTCGCTGGAGAGCGAAATGGAGCAGAAGGTACGCCGCCGTGTGGCCCAGGTACAGAAGGACATGATCCTGCGGGAGCAGGTGAAGGTATTGCAGCACGAGTTGGGGGATGACGGCGACGAGGAACTGGAGGAGTACGCCGCCAGGATACAGGCGGCGGACCTGCCGGAGGAGATACATACCAAGCTGACAAAAGAGGTGGAGCGCCTGGGCAAGCAGCCCTTCGGCAGCGCCGAGGCCTCGGTGATACGCAACTATCTGGATGTGTGCCTGGAGCTGCCCTGGCACAAATTCACCCGGGAGAGGGCGGATGTGGCGCAGGCCCGAAAGATACTGGATAAGGACCACTACGGCCTGGATAAGGTCAAGCAGCGCATTTTGGAGTTTATCGCCGTGCGGCAGCTGAACCCGGACGCCAAGGGCAGGATACTCTGCCTGGTGGGGCCTCCCGGTGTGGGCAAGACCTCCGTGGCTTTGTCCGTGGCCAAGGCCATGAACCGCAAGTGCGCCCGGCTGAGTCTGGGCGGCGTGCGGGACGAGGCGGATATCCGCGGCCACCGCAAGACGTATATCGGCGCTATGCCCGGCCGCATTATCGAGGCCCTGACCCGCGCCGGTACCATGAACCCTCTGCTGGTGCTGGATGAGATCGACAAGCTGGCCAGCGATATGCGGGGCGACCCGGCCTCGGCCCTGCTGGAGGTGCTGGATAGTGAGCAGAACGGGGCTTTCCGCGACCACTTCATCGAGCTGCCTGTGGACCTGAGCCGCGTGATGTTCATTACTACTGCCAACACCACGTCCACCATACCCCGTCCGCTGCTCGACCGCATGGAGGTCATTGAGCTGGGCAGCTACACCGACGAGGAAAAGCTGCATATCGCCCGGGAGCATCTGCTGCCCAAGCAGCTGAAGGAGAACGGCATCCGCCGCGGCCAGCTGCGCCTGGACGATGAAGCCCTGCGGGCCATCATCACTGACTACACCAAGGAGTCCGGCGTTCGCACACTGGAGCGCCAGCTGGGTAAGCTGTGCCGCCGCGCCGCCATGCGTTTGGTGGAAACAGGCGTAAAGCGCATAGACATTACAGCTAAGAGCCTGCGTGAATTCCTGGATACGCCGCCCTATGCCGAGGATGCCCGCAGCAAGATCGACCAGATCGGTGTGGTCAACGGCCTGGCGTGGACCGAGGTTGGCGGCGAGCTGCTGGAGGTGGAGGCCGGTGTGATGGACGGCACCGGCAAGCTGGAGCTCACCGGCAATCTGGGCCAGGTGATGCAGGAGTCCGTGAAGGCGGCCTATACCTGCCTGCGGAGCCGTGCCGCCGAGCTGGGCATTGCCCCGGATTTCTATAAGACCAAGGACATCCATGTCCACTTCCCGGAGGGCGCGGTGCCCAAGGACGGCCCCTCCGCCGGCATCGCTATCGCCACGGCTATGCTGTCGGCCCTGACAGGCCGCGCCGTGCGCCACGACGTGGCTATGACCGGCGAGGTGACGCTGCGGGGCCGCGTGCTGCCCATCGGCGGCCTGCGGGAGAAGACCATGGCCGCCAAGCGCAGCGGCATCCGAACCGTCATCATTCCCCGGGAAAACGAGAAGGATCTGGCGGACATCGATCCCGCCGTACGGGAGGCGTTGCGCTTTATCACTGCCGAGACGGTGGACGCCGTGTTTGCCCATGCACTGACCCTGCCGAAAAAAGAGGCGGCGGTGGAGCATCTGGCGGTGATGGGTAGTCCGGCTATGCAGGAGGTGCGTCATGGCGATCAACTTTAATAAGGCGGAGTTCGTGCTCTCGGCCGTAAGGGCGGAGACATTTATCCGCGACGGAAAGCCCCAGGTCACCTTCGCGGGGCGCAGCAATGTGGGCAAGTCCTCCGTAATCAACCGGCTGCTGGGCCGCAAGAATTTCGCTCGGGTGGGCGCTACCCCCGGCAAGACCAGCCAGATCAACTATTTTGACATCGACGGCAGGCTATACTTCACCGACCTGCCCGGCTACGGCTATGCCAAGGTCTCCAAGGAGGAGCGCGACCGCTGGGGCCGCCTGATGGAGCGTTACTTCGCCGAGGAGGGGCTCATTACCCTGGGCGTGCTGATCGTGGATGCGCGGCACAAGCCCACCGCCGATGACGTGACCATGTGCGACTGGTTCAAGGGCACCGGCTGCCCGGTCATCGTTGTAGCCAACAAGCTGGACAAGCTGAAAAAGAGTGAGATCGAGCCTAACCTGGCCCTGATCCGCCAGACACTGACCCTGCCGGAGGAGGCACTGCTGATCCCCTTTTCCGCCGAGAAGGGCACCGGCAAAACGGAGCTCCTGGCAGCCATCAGCGAGATATGCGCCAAATAAAGCAAAACCTCCGGCTCAGCCGGAGGTTTTGCACTTTGCGCGGGGGAGGCGGGGAGATCGTTTCCGTTACTTTCGCGGATGTACGAACTCCGCCAGCATGGCGCCGCCCAGCACCATAGCCGCGTCCAGTCAGCGGGCGGGGTCAGCGTTTCGCCCAGCAGCAGCACGGAGAAAAACACGGCGCTCCGTGTACCGCCGCTAACGCCGTTGAGTATCACCACGCCGTTCAGGCCGGACAGCCGCGGGGGCGAGAGGTATTTCACATATGGGTATCTTGTGTGCCATAGTGCGGCGCTCCTCTTAGAAAATCGTGGTTTTCGCAAATTGACATTATCATAATACGGTGTTATCCTTGCGTAAAGAGAAAAGTATGCGATCGGGATCCGGCGGCGGAACACTTTTTGCCACTGTGCGCTCACCGAATGAAATGATAAAAAATTTTCAGAGATAAAGAAAGATTTTCAGGAAAAATGCGAAAAAGGACTGTTAACTGTCCTAAACGTATGGTATAATCTAAGGTGAACAAGCAAGCAACGCGCCGCCGGCGGCGGACGCGGTGACATTTCAAACAGGAGGTTTTGCAAATGGAAACTTACGGACTGGAAAAGCTGGGTATCATCAACGCCAAGGCGGTCTATCGTAATCTGACCCCCGCGCAGCTGACCGAGCACGCGCTTTGCCGCGGCGAGGGTACGCTGTCCAACACCGGCGCCCTGGTGGTCAAGACCGGAAAATACACCGGCCGCAGCGCCAATGACAAGTTTATCGTGGACACCCCTGCCGTCCATGACGACATCGCCTGGGGCAAGGTGAACCGTCCTATCGAGAAGGCCAAGTTCGATGCCATCCGCGCCAAGGTCATCGCCTATCTGCAGGGCAAGGAGATTTTTATCTTCGACGGCTTTGCCGGCGCCGATCCCAAGTACACCAAGGCCTTCCGCATCGTCAACGAGCTGGCCAGCCAGAATCTCTTTATCCACCAGCTCCTGCGCCGCCCCACGGCCGAGCAGCTGAAGGATTTTAAGGAGGACTATACCATCATCGCCGCCCCCGGCTTCAAGTGCATCCCCGAGATTGACGGAACCCGCAGCGAGGCTGCCATTCTGGTGGACTACGAGGCCCACGAGGTGGTGATCTGCGGCACCCAGTACGCCGGCGAGATCAAGAAGTCCGTCTTCTCCGTGATGAACTATGTGCTGCCCAAGCAGGGCGTGTTCCCCATGCACTGCTCCGCCAACATCGGCAAGAACGGCGACAGCGCCGTGTTCTTCGGCCTGTCCGGCACCGGCAAGACCACGCTGTCCGCCGATCCCAACCGTATGCTCATCGGCGATGACGAGCACGGTTGGGCGGACGACTCCGTCTTCAACTTCGAGGGCGGCTGCTACGCCAAGTGCATCAACCTGAGCCCCGAGGGTGAGCCGGAGATCTACAATGCCATCAAGTTCGGCGCGCTGGTAGAGAACGTGGTCATGGATCCCGACACCCGTGAGTTCGACTTCGACGACGACTCCCTGGCCGTCAACTCCCGCGTGGGCTATCCCGTGGAGTATATCCCCAACGCCGAGCTGTCCGGCATGAGCCCCAGCGTTCCCAAGACGGTCATCTTCCTGACCGCCGATGCCTACGGTGTGTTGCCCCCCATCAGCAAGCTGGATAAGAACCAGGCCATGTACTACTTCGTCTCCGGCTTCACCTCCAAGGTAGCCGGCACGGAGATCGGCGTCACCGAGCCTGTGCCTACCTTCTCCACCTGCTTCGGCGAGCCCTTCCTGCCCCTGGATCCCTCTGTCTATGCCGCCATGCTGGCCGACAAGGTGGAGAAGGCCGGCGCGAAGGTTTATCTGGTCAACACCGGCTGGAACGGTACCGGCAAGCGCATGAAGCTCAGCTACACCCGCGCTATGGTCACCGCCGCCCTCACCGGTGAGATCGAGAAGAGTGTGTTCGTCACCGATCCTACCTTCGGCGTGCAGGTGCCTACCAGTATCGAGGGCGTGCCCAGTGAGCTGCTGATCCCCGAGAACACCTGGGAGGACAAGGCGGCCTATCAGGCGAGCTGCAAGAAGCTGGCCGCCAGCTTTGTGGAGAACTTTAAGAAGTACACCCACATGAGCGACGAGGTCGTGGCTGCCGGCCCCAAGGCGTAAGTACGCTATCGACAAAGGCACCCTGCGAGGGTGCCTTTGCTTTGCTAAAAAATTCCCCGACATCGTCGGGGAATTTTTATAAGTAACTTTAAGGTGCATTTCAGCTACCTGCGCTATGCTTATCTCACAGCAGAGGAACGCTTACTTCTTCAGCGCGTTCACAGCCGCCCGCAGGGCGTCCACGTGCTCCTGCTTTGTGGCCCAGCTGGCGCAGAAGCGCACGCCGGAGTGCGTCTCGTCCACACGCTCCCAGTACTCATAGCCGAAGCTTTTGCCCAGAATGGCCAGCTCGTCATCCGACATGATGGGATACTGCTGGTTGGTGGGGGAGTCGAACAGCAGGGGATAGCCCGCGGAGACGAAAATGTCCCGGATCTGATGAGCCATCTCGATGGCGTGGCGGGAGATCTTGAAATACAGGTCGTCGGTGAACAGCGTGTCGAACTGAACGCCCAGCAGCCGGCCCTTGGCCATGCGGCCGCCCCGCTGCTTCATAATAAAGCGGAAATCCTTTTTCAGATTTTCGTTCATGATGACAACGGCTTCGCCGAACAGGGCGCCCACCTTGGTGCCACCGATGTAGAACACATCGCACAGCCGCGCGATCTCTGGCAGCGTCATGTCGCTCTCCTCTGCCATCAGGCCATAGCCCAGCCGTGCGCCGTCAATGAACAGCGGCAGGCCGTACCGGCGGCAGGTGTCATACAGCGCCGTCAGCTCCGCCTTGGTATACAGCGTGCCGCCCTCAGTGGGGTGGGAGATGTACACCATACCGGGCTGGACGATGTGCTCCGTGGACTCATCGTTTCTGTGCCACTCCACATAGTCCTGCACCTGCTGCGCAGTGATCTTGCCGTTGGTGGTGGGCAGGGTAATGACCTTATGGCCCGTGGACTCGATGGCACCGGCCTCATGGCAGTTGATGTGACCGCTGACGGCGGAAATCACGCCCTGCCAAGGCCGCAGGATAGCGGCGATGACGGTGGTGTTGGTCTGGGTGCCGCCCACCAGAAAATGCACGTCGGCCTCCGGGGCCTGGCAGGCGGTCTTGATCTTCTCACGCGCCGCCTCACAGTATTCGTCCTCGCCGTAGCCCACGGTCTGTACCATGTTCGTCTCGGCCAGCCTGACCATGATAGAGGGGTGCGCGCCCTCCAGATAATCACTGTTGAAATAGATCATTGTGGTTCTCCTTTATCTTTTTGATGGAACGGAGCCGGCGGCTCCACCGTCTATACGGCAGCCAACATTTCTATTGTAATCCCTGGTTTCTCAGAAGTAAAGAGAAACTGTTACAATTTCATTACATCTTGTCTATATCCCTTGCACTGAACGAAAAAACCTGTTACAATACCCAACGATAAGGAGGCGTGTACCCATGAACGATGCACCCAAGAGAAGATCCCGTGTGCAGCAGGAGCAGCCGGTCGAGCGTACCGGCAGTCACCGCAGCAGAAGGAGCCGCGGCGGCAGAAAGAACGGAAAAGTCCTGTATTACGCCGTTTTGGTGATCCTGGTGGGCGTGCTGGTGTTCTCGTCCGTCAAGATCATTTCGTATCTGAAGGAACAGAAGGACACCGAGAGGATCAACGACAATATCAATCAGGACTTCATCAGTCCGGACGATACCGCCGGCGATACCGATACCGACGGCGATGGCACCGACGGCGACAGCCAGGAGACGCAGAAGCCTGTCAAGAAGGATGAAGAGAGCATCAAGGTGGACTTCACCGCCATGCAGGCCAAGTACCCCGACGTGGTGGGCTATGTGTATAGCGCCAATACGACGCTGCAGCTGCCCATCGTGCAGTCCGCGGACGAGGGCGGCGAGTACTATCTGTACCGCGATATCGACGGCAAGGACAACAAGAACGGCACCGTCTTCCTGGATATCCGCTGCAACTCTGACTTCACCTCTCAGAACAACCTCATCTACGGCCACAATATGAAGACCGGCATGATGTTCGCGTCCCTGATGAACTACAAGAGCCAGAGCTATTACGAGGCGCATCCCTACTTCTATCTGTACACCCCCAACCAGACCTACAAGGTCAACCTGTTTGCCGGTTGTATTGTGGATCATGACGCCGATGTGTATGCCACCTCTCTCAGCGACAGCTATCTCCAGCAGTGTATCAACGAGTCCACCTTCAAGTCCGGCTCCGGTGTGCCCACGGGCAGCATCCTGACCCTGAGCACCTGCGACTACGATTTTGATAATGCCCGCTACGTCCTCATGGGCGAACTGATCCCCGTTAAAAATCCTGCCGACACCAGCAGCGAGGGCTAAAAAATGTCGTTATACGAAAAAGACCGCCTTTCGGCGGTCTTTTTTGCTCGCTACAGATAATGCTCTACTCCGTCAGCTCCAACACCACCGGACAGTGGTCGCTGCCGGTGATTTCCGGCCAGATATCCGCATTCTTTACCCGGGGCATCAGCCGTTCTGACACGATAAAGTAGTCAATACGCCACCCCGCGTTGTTCTCCCGTGCGTGAAAGCGGTAGCTCCACCAGGAGTACGCCCCGGTCCGCTTTGGATACAGCGCCCGGAACGTGTCCACGAACCCGCTGCTCAGCAGCTGCGTCATTTTGTCCCGTTCCTCGTCGGAGAAGCCTGGGTTCATCCGGTTGGACTGGGGATTTTTCAGGTCGATCTCCTGATGGGCCACGTTCAGGTCCCCGCAGTACACCACCGGCTTTTTGGCGTCCAGTTCCAAGAGGTATTCCCGCAGGTCGTCCTCCCACGCCATCCGGTAGTCCAGCCGTGCCAGCTGATCCTTGGAATTGGGCGTGTAGCAGCACACCAGAAAGAAATCCTCGTACTCCGCCGTGATGACCCGTCCCTCATGCCGGTGGATATCCTCGCCAAAGTCGTATGTCACCGCCAGCGGCTCCCGTCGGGTGAAAACAGCCGTGCCGGAATATCCGGCCTTGTCGGCGCTGTTCCAGAATCGGTGATAGCCCTCCAGCTCAAACTGCGCCTGCTCCGGCCGCATCTTCGTCTCCTGCAGACAGATGACATCCGCGTCCGCAAGGGCGCAGAAGGCCAGGAAACCTTTATTCAGACAGGCCCGCAGCCCGTTCACATTCCATGAGATCAGACGCATAGGTGTGTTCCTCCGCTGTTTTTCATCAGCATACCACAACTTTTGTCATGGTACAACCAAAACCTCCGGCGAAGCCGGAGGTTTTGGCGTATTTGTAGTTTTGGCCACCTTTGGGGTCGTATCATTCCCACTCGCCAAGTGGAAACGCGCTCTAAACTTTTTTGTATAGACTGCTTGATTCCATTTGGCTTAATTTGATACCAATTATCCCAATCCTATGGAGTATCCGACTTTCTGCTATCAAAAAGCTATCAGGGGATGCTATCAATAGCTTATACTTTTGATAGTATGGTTCTACGGCGTCGCCGTGATGTTCCGAAAGGTCTGTGTCAAAACGCAAATTTTTCTTCACGCGCGAAAGCTATGAAATCAATACATTCAATATTATAGGCAGCACAAACATCAGGGATTTTGGGCGAATTCATATTATGCGTTGGGACCTCTTCTGTCACCACTTTGCAGTTTTGTTGTTTTGCAAGAGCAATAACAAACGGATCAGCGGAATTTTTCTTTTTTCCTCCTTCTATGAGTCCGCGGTGCGTGGAAAGAATGGCTCTGACATCCTGCTGCACTGGAATATCCGATGGAAGGAAGCACTTTTGCCGTGCCTTCGCCCATTTTTCCAGATCATCGCCGCCAATCATGATCTCATCATAAACTTCTTGGCTGGAAATAATCGTACCATTATCCATCAGTTCGCCGATTTTGACCCAAAGAGATGGAAATACATCAAGTGGTTGCCGCCGTTGAAGATTGATAAAAATGTTGCTATCAAACACATATTTAGCCATCAGTAGCACCACCTTTCAACGGCTTCGAAATGTTTAACTCGCAGCCCCAAAAGGTAATTGCTTGCCTCTCGCGGAGTGAGTTTCTCTGCGTGATATGCAGACATAACAGCTTTCGTGTACAGCTTTCCTACTTGAGTTCCTTTATCAAGTGCTGGAGGGAGAAATCCATCTGTTTTCTTTTTTTGTTTATAAGTGCGGTATTCATCAGTATATCTATTCAAAATATCAAAATAATCGGACTTCCCAATAAAATCAATGTCCCACAATCTGTGCAAAATGACTTCTCTGCTAACAGCAAAATCTCTGGCTAATGCACTAACATAGGTATCATCAATCCCATATTGCTGCATCAGGAAGAAGTTTTTGTTTCTTCTCAACTGAACAGTTGGAACCAGGGCTAATCCGGCAATCTTGTTACAGAACAATTCTGTTTTTTCTGCTTGACCGGGATCTTGGCTCATATTATTGCAAATACCAGATGTTCGCGTCATAATATGAACCAGCTCATGTAGCAGAGTGAACAATCTTGCGCTTGGTTCATCTTTTCGGTTAAGTGCAATAATTGGGAAAGTGTCGTAGGCTACGGACAGCCCTCGCATTTCTTCGGGCTGAACCTTTGCTGCTTGAAAAATCAGAAAATCCTGCTCTTCCAGTTTGGAAATGCAATACGAGAGCGCTGCTTCCGGTTTTCTGAATTTGATCTGTACAGCATCTGTCAAAGATAAAAAGTTTCTGATCTGCTCAGAAAATCTTTCTTCGCTGGTATCAGGCGAGATGCTCAAAGTACATACAGTCGGTAATATTTCTGCTTCCCCATAAAGGTCAATCATAATATCTCTGCGATCTTCAATGTCTCTGAGAAACCATCTCAACTCACGAGACATTTCCGGAAATCCCCAGTTTCCAAATGTTCTATAATCGGTTTTTTCGAGCCGCTTTGCCCTTTTGGGTACGTCAGGCAAATAGAAAAAAGCAAATGGTACGCGATACTGTTTTGCGAGCTTTTTTGCCTGTGTCAGGGATGGGTGTTCATTTCCGTTTTCCCATGCGCTAACCTTGGCTGCATCGACATTTAATTTCTGCGCAATTTCATCTATAGTGATCCTATCCAGATCTCGCGCCCATTGTAATACTTCTGGGGTTACAATTGCCGGTATGCCTCTTGCCATTGCGTTCAGCTCCTTTCCTCGGAATATATGATATTCTACATCCATATCCGCAACTATTTATGTGCAGATCCAGGTTTCAAAGCTCCAGCAGCATCTCTTTCGCGCGAAGAAAACCTGTACACTGCTGAATGATCCGTTTTTCTACGTCGCTGCTTTTCACCATTCGTCTAATAGTACATTCCCATACGATCAAACACTTAATGCCATGCTCCAGCAATTCTGCTTTCACTGCACTATCCCGTCTGACATTATCATCAAACTTTTTCTGCCAGAATTCCACGCGACTCTTTGGTGTATATGCGTATTTGCAGCCTGGGTGACGATGCCAGAAGCAACCATTGACAAAAATCGCAGTATTATATTTGCGCAGAAACATATCAGGATGCCCCGGAACAGACTTGTCTGCAATCCGATAACGATAGCCCTGTGCAAAAAGCAGTTTCCGCAGATACACTTCAGGCTTTGTGTTTTTTGATCGTATCGCAGACATATTCTGACTGCGTTTTTCCGGAGAAACAATATCCGCCATCAGAGTCCTTCGACCTCGCGCACATAAGAAACGAACTTTGAAAGCGTCCATATTCTGTCCTGACGATCTGCGGGATAGGATGTAATGTATTGTCTGGGAACAACAAGAATAACATTCTCGCTCTGCATTTCGTCCATCTGTGCAGGGGAGATTCCCTGCTGGAGCGTACAGAGATATTTGGGTCTGTCACGCAAACGGTCGGCTTCATTGATAACCTGACGCCAACGATCCTTGCAGGTCGTTTTTGCAGCCAGAGAGATCAGCCTTTCTGTAGGGAAAGTCATATCATGATACGATGCCTGCGAAGGGAAGATAAAGTCCGGTTTCTTGTTGCCCTCTGTAACAGCCTGTGCGGTGTATATGATTTCATTGCCGTCAAAGATTGCAGAAAGGTGATGCTCCAGACTCTTTCCTGCACGGCTCTTTCTGCGGTTCAGAACCATATTTGCCATCGTGATGAATTCGTCTACGGACGTAAATCCGCGTGCGATGGCATCCCCATATCGTGCGTGTTCAATCGCACGAAAAAGTGCATACTCCGTATTTGTCCAGTCGATGATCTTACGGTCAGGATTTGTGCGGATAAATTCAAGATGGTCATATACACGGTTCTGAATGTCACGAGCTGCTGCGGACATTTCTTCTGAGAGAGGAAAATCTACTGTCAGCCCTGCAATAAACTCCTGAATGGCAATCCGTTCCTGCGTTTCTTCCTGTACCCGCCCAGCATCAATCAACTGATTTGTCTCTGTTGGACTGATGCCGAATGCGTCAAGGAACTGGTCGATATCTTCTTCGGAATTCAGTACAAATGCCTGATAATCCTCAGCATCACATTTTGTAAATACAAAAAGCGCCCCTGTATACTCCGGTCGCAGGAAAGGAAAACCGCGCCCGAAGTTTGTAATCCGATACTCGTTTCGTGTACCCTTTCCGTAGTAAATAAAGCGGGTATCTGTTTCAATACCGTCCTGCCATTTGACCTTTACCCATTTTTCCTTGTTCGTCCCCTTGATACCCGGTTCATCAAAAAGGATGGGGATTGACGGCTTTGAAATATAGATTCCCGCCTGATGCCCTCCGGTCAAGCCGGTATCATTTGCCGCAAGAAACTTGCAATAAGCTCTCTGACCGCTCAGAACAGCCTGTATTGCCTGAATTGCGTATCCTTCTGGCATTTATATCACCTTCCTTTGCGGAATATTGGAAAAAGCAATTTCGATTTGCGGGTCAGTATCGAGTTGTTCCAGCTTTGCAACAATCAGCTTTGCGACATCGGACATAAGCGGAACAACAACGGAATTTCCAAACTGTCGATATGCCTGCGTATCCGAAACCGGGATTTTGAAGCTGTCGGGGAATCCCTGCAATCTTGCACACTCACGCGGCGTCAAACGACGTGGATTCTTTCCGCGCTGTTCGATCAGAATTTCAGAACCGTCTTTATAATAACGGGCGCTGATCGTTCTGGTCACTCCGTCCAGGGGGGCGATTCCGTAGCCAAAACCATTGCCTGCTTCACGGTGTTTTGCAGCATAGTTTTGAAGGTAAATCCAGAGTTTATCTGAAAGCGTATACTTCTCACTAACCTCTTTTTCAAGAATATCACGCACGACCGGCTGCTTCTTCAAAGGGTGCAGATCAAAAGAAAAACTGACATTCTCTCCATACCGTTCTTTATCAAAGCCGACAATGACAATACGCTCTCTGTGCTGCGGCACATAGCCTTTTCCGTCAATGATTTGGAAGAATACTTTGTAGTTCAGCTCCCGCAGAGATTCCTGGATAATCTGAAAAGTTCTGCCTTTGTCATGGCTGCAAAGATTTTTGACATTCTCCAGCATAAACGCTTTCGGACGCTTTGCTTTCAGGATACGGCATACATCAAAGAAAAGCGTTCCCTGGGTCTTGTCCTCAAAACCGGTAGCACGCCCCAAACTGTTTTTCTTTGAAACCCCGGCGATTGAGAACGGCTGACAGGGGAATCCCGCTACAAGAATATCATGATCCGGGATGCTTTCAGCCTGAACCTTTGTAATATCACCGTCCGGTTGCACACCAAAGTTTGCGTAATAGGTCTGCTGGCTGTACTTATTCCATTCGTTAGAATAAACACAGCACCCGCCGGCTGATTCGAATGCAAGTCGCATACCGCCAATACCTGCAAATAAATCAATAAAGGTGTACCCATTACAATCCTGAGAAGGTTCTTCCTTTGCCTTGACGAGCATTTGCCTAATTGCTACAGACAGGCAGTCCTGCATGGACTGCCCACTTACTACAGAATAGTCGCTGAGTTCCTTATAAATATCATCATCTACGCGGATGTGAACCTGCTTTGCCATTTTGCTTTCCTCCATCTGGGACAAGAACAATACCTGATTTTTCCCCATTATAACACACCTCTCGTTTGAATTCAATATGATGGGGAAAGGTTATGTACCTGATTTTTCCCCACATGGTTAATGCTCATTTTGCATTTCTCAACCGATTTGTATTTCCTTTGGCAAGCTCGCTTGCTGCGTGACGGCGCTCATCTGAATACGGAGCGGTCAATCGGACAGCGAAGCGCCTGCGGTCAATCTCAAAGGTCAGACCGCCCTGTTCGTCATCGTCGGTCTGCCTGCACAGATTGGGATATGCCGCCGCATATTGTGCCAGCCGCTTTTTGAGCGCGGTATTGTGTGTCTGGATTTCAACGGTTTTGCTGGATTCGTCAAAATAGATGCAGGTCGTTTTCTGCCGTTTGGTCAGTCCGGTTTTCATGTTGCCTCCATTTCTGCCTGTTCTGTAAAAACAGACGCATTTTCAAGATTCTTTGTCAGCTCTACACCTGCAAAAACAGGTTGATTTTTGCATGGGGAGCGCCCGGACGATACGCTGCTCGATCTGGACGCTCCCATTTGATAAAATCGGTTTTTCTCAGCTCAACACGGCATCAGCGGTCATCGTCGCGCGTTGCCACTTTTTCTCTGCGTGGACGGAAGAAATGCCAAAGGTTATTGCGCTGGATCACATCCTCGTAGAGTTGAACTTTTCCGCGAAGCTCTGCATTCTCGCGTTCCAGATCCGATGTACGGAGTTTGCTGCGAATGGATTTATACTCGGAAAGCTCCTGCTTCAAACCGGCAATCTCTGCCTTGAGCCTTGCAATCAGTCTGTTTGCTGCGTCCAGAGCCTTTTGCAATTTGGATTCCTTTTTCTCGGCTGTAATGTACTTCTTTGCAAGCGTGGACAGGCGTTCAAAATCCTCACGCTCCACGGCAACCTTGCTTGAGAAGGGAACGGACTTCGCCTCAATCTTTTCGATAGCCGCCACATCGACCTGCTGATTCCGAATTTTCTCAATCTGTCTGCCGAGCGTCGCTACCTGCTGTTCCTGCTGGCGGTTCTGCTCTGTGAGTTCTGCCAGCCGTGCCTGCTCCTGCTGCACCTTGAACTGCGTCACAGTCAGGTGTTCCTCCGAACTGCCGCGTTCGCCGCGCTCCACATCGTCGTACCCGGCGTCGCGCATATACCGGAAGAAATCGTCCTGCAAAACGCTGTAGGATTTTTTGAGAACAGGCTTGCCCTTGGCGCTCAGAATCGGCGTACCGTTCTCGTCCAGCGCGGGCTTGGAGTCCCACTTCTTGCTCATGCTGACCTGCTGGATGATCTCTTTGACCGTGCCGCGAAGCGTCTCATCCTTGCAGCGCTTCGACCACAGAATTTGTTTTTCCACGACGGGGAGGTAGACCACATGAAGATGGTAGTGATACACGTCTTGTCCCAGCGCATCGGACATGGCGCGGTTGCGCTCGTCGGCGTGCATGACCGCCGATAGGATGTACTGCTCGCCGCCCACAATTTTGATTGCAGCTTTGTAGGCATCGGCGTAAAATTGTTTTGCAAATTCATAGCCGCCGTGGTTGAAGAAGTAGGCAGAGTTGACATCGAAGATCAGCTCTCCGAATTTCTCGGCATCCGCTTTCAGACCGCGGGTGGAAATCACGCCGTCGGAGCGCATCTGCTCGAACATCTCCTTATATATCACTCCCTTCTTCTCCGGCGGCAAGTGGAACGGGTAATCGTTCCCGCCAAAATGAAAGGAGGTCGATGTCTTGGGCATACTTGACGGAATCGTAGAGTGGATCGCAGAACAGGTCATGAACGGACTGGACCTTATCAACACCTCAGTTTTGGGCGCACTGGGCTGTAATATGAGCACCTTCAATCGGTATTTTCCTGCGGCAGAGACGATGTATAAAATATTCGTCGCTCTGGCGATTGGGCTTATCCTGCTTAATTGGGTGTGGCAGCTCTTTAAGAATTACGGACTTTCCGCCGGCATTGAAGCGGAGGATCCCGTAAAACTTTCCATCCGTTCAATACTCTTTATTCTCCTTGCCTACTTTGCGGACGAGATCGTAAATATCATACTGAAAATCGGAGGAACACCCTATCAGTGGATACTCAATTCCGAATTACCGCCGCTTGACTTTGCCAGCTTCAATTCCGTTTTCCTGACGATACTCGGCGTATGTGCAAGCGGCACGGTGGCATTGATTGCACTGATCCTCATACTGATTCTGGCTTGGAATTACATCAAACTGCTGTTTGAAGCGGCGGAGCGCTATGTGCTGCTCGGTGTGCTGGTGTTTACCGCACCGGTTGCCTTTGCCATGGGCGCATCGCAGACCACTTCCAATATCTTTAAGAGTTGGTGCCGTATGTTCGGCGGCCAGGTATTTCTGCTGCTGATGAACGCCTGGTGCCTGCGGCTCTTTACCAGTATGGTGGGACAGTTCCTCTCCAACCCTTTGGCACTTTAAGGAGGAAGTCTGAAAATTAAAATCCAGAGCAAGAGAGAAAAAACGGCATAACAAAAAAGACCACCCGAAAATGTGGTCGAAACGGTATAGAAAATCGAACTACGTCGGAGAAGAAACCAAGTACCCTTGTCTTTGAAGAATAAAAATAGCTTCATCCACCGAAACATTGCGATGTTCGGGAGGGACATCAGATTTTCGATAAAGCTCAGGATTGTAAGGTTCACGCTTTTTGAGGATATTGTAAATTGCAGTAAGTAACATTCTTGCGATAGCGATAATTGCTTTCTTATGACCTCTACGTTTCTTTAATGCGGAGTAGCGGTTAAAAATTTCGGGATGCTTGTTTTTAGCCTTAATAGCCGCTAAAGCACATTGCACCAATAATGGCTTGAAGTAAGCCCCTGCACGACTGATACGAGTAGTTTTCTTCTTTCCCGCACTTTGATCGTTTTGGGGAGTGAGACCTGCCCAAGAGCAAAGCTGCTTTGAGGTCGGAAATACCGACATATCTACCCCGATTTCACCGATTACGGAAATTGCGGAAAACGTGGATATACCGGGTACAGTGCAAACAAGCTCAATTTCCGAAATGTATTTTTCGGCAGTGGTGAGAATAAGCGATTGTAGATTTAATTTGCACAAATCTAAATTACTCATATGCTCACGGATAATACGGAGTTTTTCAGCTTGTTCAGGGCAAAATTCTCCGTCAATAGCTTCAAGTATTGCATCATCGGTTGCTTTCATATGTTTCGTTCTGAAAGCGGACACGTCAGAGAGTTTCTCCGACGGATTTGCGAGGATGTGACCGATGATATTAGATGAAGCCTTGCCGAAAACGTCCGAAAATACGCTGTCGAGTTTCAGATTGGAAACGGTCAAGCAGTTTTGTGCTCGATTCTTTTCTCCCGTGGTAAAGTTTGTGAGCTTTGTGTGGTAACGAACCAAATCCCGAAGCTGACGAATGTCCGCAGGGGGAATAAAGCTTCCCGAAACAAGATCGTGCTTAAAAATATCTGCTATCGCTAAATTCAGCGAGTATATGTGCGACCGCCTGATCATCGAGTGCAACAAGGCACTGGAAAACCAAAGAATCGCTGCTTGAAAGGAGTGAGAACCCAAATGAAAAACCTGACCCTAAACAGCCGGCAGCAGCGGCTGGCGGAGGAAAATCTGAGCGTCGTCCGGCACGCTATCCATAAAAACATCATCATCAACGACAGCCTTTACGGCTTTGAATATGACGATCTGTACCAGGAAGGCTGCATCTGGCTGTGCAAGGCGGCCATCAGCTTTGATGAAACACGCAACATCAAATTTGCGACCTATGCCGAAAAGGTCGTTACCAACGGACTTCGTACATACTGCCGCCTGATGTGCGGCAAGCAAAAGCATCATATTTCACTTCCGGTCCAAAGTGAGCCGGATGAGGACGGGCTTTCCATGGAGCAGCTGTCGAGTGAGGACAACACGCTGGACAAGCTGCTTGAGGAGCAGGACATCTGTATGCTGCTGCAAAACTGCAAGCGGCAGTATACCGGTACTGCCCGCCTCGGTATTGAAGCGATCGAATGGAAGGTCAAGGGCTTGTCCGGTGCAGAGATCGCCAAAATGTATGGGGTCAAGCCGAATCTTGTGGGTGCGTGGATCTCCAGAGCTGCCGGACGGTTAAAGCAAAACCGTGATTTCATGCAGTATTTTGACCGCCCTGTTGAAATGGACAGCTCGTAAGTCGTATAAGAAGAATAAACGGAAAAATGAGGTGGTTTCATGAAGAAATTATATACCGCAGTCGGACGGATGCAGTTCAAAGGAAGAAACCGGGATATGCGCTGCCCGATGGTGCTTCTGAATAACAAGGAATACATTCTGGACATCCAGGAAATGATGATTTGGTCAATTCTGAACTGGCGTATCCTCTCTGATGATGAGATCAAAACGCTGTATGAAAACAAAGCACAGGAAACCGGCTATATGACGCACCGTTCTGCTGCGGAATGTATGCAGCGGCTGGTACGGCGCGGCCTGGTTGCCGAGGGCGAAGGCGAGCTCGGTGCGGACGCACTGTTCAATTTGCTTTCCGGCCTGTATGTTGTGCCGATTTCGGAAAGCCCGATCCTGCGGCTGATCTCCTTTATTCGACTGACGGTGTTTGAGCATATCCCGTATGCTGTCACCAAGCAGATCTTCCGCAGAGATAAGCGGAACAGTGATGAACAGAAGGTCATGCTGCTTGCAAACCAAGCGATGCTTTCCACGGCGGAAATGATCAAGTGTGCGAAGTTAAACACCTTTGCGTTCGACAGCGAGGATGAATTGATCGATACGCTTTATCACGACGAATACACGACAAGCGAAAACATCGCCCACAGCGTTCGCTTCCTGCCCCAGTGCCGTCCAGTCATCACTTCCGTAGCCAACCTGTACCTGCGAAAACAAATCATTTTTGAAAGGATGTAAAGTACAGTTTACAAGGGACTACACAGGGTAGGTATCTGACGGGAGGGGTTCCACCCGTCAGATTTTCCATGTGATATTCAAGCTGTCGCTTGTGGCGGCTACGGTGGTAATCATCAAATCCACCACACGCCGCTTGTCGTCAAAAGATACATTCTCCCAAGTGTCGAGGTAGCCGGAAATCTGGCTGACCTGTTCCGGGCTAATGGCTTCCACCGTTAGTTCCGCTATCCTCGCCAGAAGGTCCTGCTTGCGCCCGTCCAGTTCTGCTATCTTCACATTCACATAGGAGAGCAGGACATTGTTTGCACCCGTCAGACTGTCCACCAGCTTTTCAATCTCGCTGTCCACATGGAGAAGTTCCACTTGCAGGGCGGCAATTTTCGGGTTTGCCTTTGCCGCTTTCTTTCTGCCTGTCAGCGTCTTGTAGCTTGCCAGTTTCTTTATCATCTGCTGATAAACAACCGTTTCCAGCTCCGAAGTGATGATTTTCCCGCACCCGGCACAGCTTTTATTGTCCAGCCGCTTTGTGCAGCGGAGATATTGCTTTCCCACAGGATTGTTAATGCTCATAAGGGCATACCCGCAGTTTCCGCACTTGATTTTTCCCGCCAGCCATGTATGGGTGGCTTTCCGGGCAGACTGGATTTTCATGTTGTTCATCAGCTTCTTGCGGCAGGTCAGCCAGATGTCGGAGGGGACAATGCCCTCATGGGGAGCCAACACCAGCATTTGGTCTTTCAAGTCGTTCTTTTTGCTGGGCTTCACATCCCGCCCTTGATACAGATAGCAGCCATTCATGCCGGTAAAATCGGCAGCGTCATTGACAATGATTGTCCCTTGACTTTTGAAAAATTCGTACACATCAAGGTCTGCCTGCACATAGACAGGATTGCGTAACATCTGCGCCAGCGTGGGGCGTATTAGTTCCTTGCCGTTGAATAAAATTCCCTGTTCGGCAAAGTACCGGGTAATGTCCCCGTAGGAGGTTGTGGGCTGGGCGTACATCTCGA
>OGOG01000388.1_pt1 | contig 50488 bp, 40 predicted proteins | sample 1552581 | NCBI WGS metagenome assembly OGOG01 (sample SAMEA2580152, study PRJEB22360) | human gut metagenome | biome: human gut; feature: human-associated habitat; material: faeces | place: Denmark | collected 2008/2010 | reverse complement strand
CAAATTTTTATTAATAATTGTTATAGTCATTATTCTATGATAAAATGTATACAGATGAAGGAAACTTCATATAATTAAAAAAGGATACATTTGATTTAGGCAATCAGATGCTTTCCATCATGTAAGATATGCATCCGAGTTCAACAATAGTTGAATCAGATGCTTTTTTTTATCTATATAATAGAGTAAATATTATTATAAATAATAGTAATATTACAACAAAAGTTTGTTTTTTTGTCATAAGTATCACCACCCTTCTAATTATAATAGAAGGGAAAGCATCTGATATTCAAATGTATCCGAATTAATAGTAACAGACTACCTAGTATATTTCAATAGAACATAACTAAAATATAGTACGGTAAAAGTAAGAATTTTAAACATGACCTAGTTTATGTTTTCTTTTTAAGCATATCTTTCTAAATAACTCTACAGGAATAACCGAAAAAGCACAAAAAAGCATAATTTCTATTTCCTTAAAACTAAGTCCTACTGTTCTAAATAACTCACCTCCATAATAAATAAGAATAAACTGGACTATTACAATAAATAATATAACTAGCATAAACATTCTATTTTTAAATAGATTAGCAAAGATATTAAGCCTTGATGTTCTAGCATTAAAACTATTAAAAATACTTATAAAAATAAATAGTCCAAAGAATGCAGTTAAAAAATACTTATCATTTATATCAGTTCTAAAGAATGAATGAATATAAGGACTCTTTAAAAAGAAAATACAAAGTAGTGATGAATAAATACCAATAAATACTATTTCATGTATCATATAATTATTTAAAATAGGTTCATATCGATCTTTTGGTTTTTCCTCCATGTATTCAAGAAGAGGAGCTTCATAGGAAAAGGCTATTCCTGCTAAAGTATCCATAACCATATTAATCCATAACATCTGAATAACTGTTACTGGCGTAGCTACTCCTATAAAAGGTCCAATAATTGATAAGAATACAGCACAGAAGTTAACAGTTAACTGAAAAATAATAAACTTTCTAATACTCTTAAAAATAGTTCTTCCATAAAGAATTGCCTTAGTAATTGAATAAAAATTATTATCAAGTAAGATAATATCACTTGCTTCTTTAGCTACTTCTGTACCACTATTCATAGCAAAACCTACATCAGCTTTCTTTAAAGCCGGAGCATCATTAACTCCATCTCCTGTCATACCTACTACTAATTCTTCTTCCTCAGATATTCTTACTAGCCTACTCTTATCTTGAGGAAGGGCTCTTGCTACTACTCTTAGATTTCTTAAGTTTTTCTTTAATTCACTATCAGACATATTAGCAAGATCAGTACTAGTTAATACTAAATCGGTACTGTTTTTTATAATACCAACTTCTCTTGCTATAGAAGTAGCTGTTTCTTTATTATCTCCAGTAATCATTACTACTTGAACACCAGCATTTTGAACAATACTAACTGCTCCTTTACTTTCTTTTCTCAATTCATCCTTAATAAGTAGTAAAGACAAAAGAACAATTTCATCACTATCATTCTTACTATAACCAGTTAAAATAACTCTAATACCACACTTGGTATACTCATTTAATTTTTTTAAAAGAGCGGAAGATATAAATCTTGTTTCTCTACCATCAAGTGATAAATACTTACTACATTTCTTTAATAATAACTCAGGACTTCCCTTAATATAAGTGATATTTCCATTATCATTAACTACTACCTTGGAATATTTATCTTTACTATTAAATGGTTTTTCTTTAATCTTTGGTAATATAACTGGTTTCTTATTAGAAATAAAATTAACACAAGCTTGGTCTGTAGCATTACCACCAATAAATTTTTTTGTTACTTTGTCATAGCTACAACTATTATTTTGAATTAATGATTCATCTAATAATCTTAAGTATTTTTTATGACTAATCAGTTCCTTATTACTATTAACTACTTTCCCATCTCCTAAAATCATCCCTATTACTTCAAGTTCACCTTTAGTAAGCGTACCTGTCTTATCCGTAAATAATATATTTAAACTACCAGATGTTTCTATTCCTACTAACTTTCTAACTAAGATATTATCTTTAAGCATCCTTTTCATATTACTAGATAAAACTAAAGTTATCATCATTGGTAATCCTTCTGGGACTGATACTACTATCATCGTTACTGCTAAAGTTAAAGCATATAAAAGATGAGCAAATAATAAAGACAAATCACTACAATAGGTAATTATTTTATTTATATTAAATTGATTATTAATAACTAAAGAAAAGAATAGATAGGACAAAGCAACAAAGAAAGCTGAACAATAACCAATTCTACTAATTATAGTTGCTAAATGTCTTAATCTAGACTTAAGTGGACTTTCTGGTTGCACATCTTGTAACTCTTTAGCTATTTTTCCATAGAAAGTGTTAACACCTACTTTAGTTACTAACATCTTACCTGTACCTTGATAAATAACACTGCCCCTAAATAGTTCATTTGTCTCTTTAGGATTAAGTCCTTTTCTAAAAGGATACTTATATATTTCTTTACTTTCTCCTGTAATTGATGACTCATCGATTGTTAAATTACCTTCTAGTAAGATGCCATCAGCTGGTATTTTCTCACCATACTCTAAAAGAATAATATCGCCTACAACTATCTCTTCGATAGGAATACTAATAATACCTTCAAATCTTTTAACCTTAGCTTTAGTCTTAGAGGCTTCTTGTTGTAACTTATCAAAAGCTTTCTCACTACCATATTCTGATAAAGTAGAAATAAATGAAGCTAGAAAGATAGCTATTGCTATACCAACTGTTTCATACCAATCAAAGTCTTTTATTAAAAATATAGTTTTTATTCCAAGAGCAATTAATAGAATACGAATTATAGGGTCACCTAAACTTCTAAGTAATTGTTTAAAAAAGGTATCTCTATGAATAGTCTCTAAAGCATTATTACCATATTTTTCTCTTGACCTAGTTACTTCTTCCTTACTTAACCCATCAATTCTAATCTTTTCCATAGATACCCTCCTAATAAATGGTATGTTATATTAGAAAGTAGTATCTAAAGAACAACTATCTAAAATTAGACAAAAAAACAGATAAGAGTTATCTTACCTGTTACTTATATTCTTATTTATTTTTTACTAACGCGATATAATTATTTACTTGGCTAGCCCAAGTAGTACTAGCTGCATATTTTGGTCCCATAGCATTTGCTGTAGTTAAACCTTTAGATACATAGTTTTTATATAGGTTATCAATATAACCCATAATACCTTCATCTAGAGTTGGATATGCTTTATAGCTTCCCCCTCCACAAGATGGTCCACCTTTTTGTCCACCTACATTGTTACAACTACGAACTAGATTACTACACATTCCACTATTACATCCAGTTTCATGTAAAATAATAGCAGTAGCTAAATAAGGATCAACACCTAATTGTAGAGAATAACTAGCAATTAAGTAACCTTTTCCAGCAATTGTTGACTTTAAACTTCTATTTAATTTTTCTGCTAACTGATTTAGAGTCATTCCATCATAAACGATTGGATCAACTGGTGTAGTTGAGACATCTTCATAAGTAGTTATCTCTTTAACTTCATCTTGAACTTCTACCTCTTCAGTAGGAGTATTATCATTTGTCAAAGGATTTTCAACTTTCTCTTCTACTATATTATTATTATTTTCATTTTCTTTTTGACTTACTTTTTCTACTGTACCAGAAGATAAATCCTTCATAGTAACTTTTTCATAAATTACACTATTTTCCTTTTCTATTTGAAAAGACCTATACTGTAAAAATATGGCGGCTCCTATCATTGAAACTCCTAAGAATCCAAGTGATAAGCTAAGCCTATTCGCTTTTTTCATAGTTCCTCCTTCAAATAAGAACATCTATATTGTAACAAATATGTATAGTTTTGTCAAATTGGTGACTTTTTAGCAATAAAGTCTTGTGTTTTATTATATTATTTATCTAGAAAAAAGACTAAACTTCTATCAAGCTTAGCCCTACTTTTTTATGTTCTAAATCAATACTATCAACATAGCAATCAACTATATCTCCTACTGAAAATTTTTCTGATGGATGACGTAAATACTCATTACAAAGCTTAGAAATATGAGCTAGTCCATCATTTTTTAAACCTATATCAATAAACAAACCAAAATCGACAACATTACGTACTGTTCCTTGTAGTTTCTCACCCTTTTTCAAGTCTTCAATATGTAGAATATCACTTCTTAAGACAGGTTGTGGATACTTATCTCTTAAATCTCTTTCTGGTTGTTTTAAACTAGAGATTATATCATCAAGAGTATATTTATCAATATCAAGTTTTTTTATTATCTCATCTTCATTTATTTTATCTAAAGTTTCAATTAGTTTCTCACTACCTAAATCATTTACAGATAGATTTAAATATTCTAATAGTTTTTCTACTTTTTCATAGCTTTCTGGATGGACACTTGTTTTATCAAGAGGATTATCACCATCTACTATTCTTAAGAATCCAATAGATTGTTCATATACTTTTGGAGTCATTCCCTTAACTTTTAGTAATTCTTCACGAGACTTAAACTTTCCTTTTTTGTCTCTTGTATCAATTAATTCTTTAATAACTTTTTTATTTAGACCTGATACATAAGAAAGTAAACTACTACTTGCTGTATTAATATTAACACCTACTCCATTAACTGTTTTTAATACAACAAATCCTAGTGATTCATCAAGTTTTTTCTCAGGTACATCATGTTGATATAATCCAACCCCAATACTTTTAGGATCAATCTTAACAAGTTCTGCTAAGGCATCTTGAATTCTTCTACCAATAGAAATAGCACTTCTTTTTTCTACCGTTAAAGAGGGAAATTCACTAATTGCTAAAGGACTAGCTGAATAAACTGATGCTCCTGCTTCACTTACTATTACATACTCTACTTTTCTTTTGGCATCTTTAATAGTATCTGCAATAAAAGCTTCACTTTCCCTAGAGGCTGTTCCATTACCAATAGCAATTATATCAATATTATATTTATCAATTAGTTCTAATATTTTCTTTTTACTACCTTCTATATCATTATGAGGTTCAGTTGGATAAATAACTGCTATTTCAAGCGGTTTACCTGTCTTATCAAGTACTGCTAATTTACATCCTGTTCTAAAAGCTGGATCATACCCTAAAACGACTTTATCTTTTAATGGTGGTGTAAGCAAAAGATGTTCTACATTAGATGAGAAATTTTCAATAGCTCTATCTTCACCTTTTTCTTTTAAGTCTGCTCTTATCTCTCTTTCTACACTAGGAAGAATTAATCTTTTTAAACTATCTTTAATAGCAGATTTTACTAAAGGATTAACAAAAGATTCCCTCTTAATTATTTTCTTTTCTAAAAACTCTATAATTTTTTCTTCATCATAATCAAGTTTTACAGTTAAAATTCCTTCTTTTTCTCCCCTATTAATTGCTAAAATTCGATGTGGTTTTAATCCTTTTAATGGTTCAGAAAAATCATAATAGATAGTATAAGTAGCATTTTCATCTACACTATTTTTCTTTTTCTTACTAGTAAGTAAAGCAGTTTTATATAGAAAACTTCTAATCCACTTGCGATAATAAGCATTATCACTTATCCATTCAGCAATAATATAACTAGCTCCAGTTAGGGCTTCATCTATAGTTTTCACCTTATCATTAACAAACTTACTAGCTAAACTATCAAGACTACCTGTCTCTTTAAAAGTCATAATCATCTTAGCAAGAGGTTCAAGTCCAAGAGCAATAGCTTCTGTTGCCTTAGTTTTCTTCTTTTCTTTATATGGTCGATATAAATCTTCTACTTCCACTAATTTTTGACAAGCTAAAATTTCATTTTTTAACTCTTCTGTTAACATCTTTTTCTCATCTATTAATCTAATAACATCTTCTTTTCTCTTTAATAGATTCTCTTGATAAACATATACTTCCTCTATCTTTCTAATTACTTCTTCATCTAAAGCTCCCGTTGCTTCTTTTCTATATCTTGCAATAAATGGAATAGTATTTCCTTCACTTAGTAAAGTTAGAACTGTTTGTACTTGTTTTTCACTAATGTTTAAGTCTTTACTCATTTCTTTAATAATCATTTCATTCATCTTGTATTACCTTCCTTACTAGTTAATTATAATATCTAAAATACTTACTTTTCAAGAAGTTTCAAAAGAAAAGAAGCTGAGTGCTCCTATTTATTTTCAAGAGAAGAAATATATCTACACACCTCTCCCCAATTATTAACTTCTTTTACATAGTCATTTTCTACTAATCTTTTTAAATTAGTATCTCTAAAATATAATGTTTTAACTCCATTAGTTGAAAGTTTCTCTATGATTTTATAATCATCATCTATCATAATATCTATATTTTCTTTCTTACAAGTAGCTAATTTATCAGTCTGTTTCCAGTAGTATTTATTAAAAACTATGTTACCTTCATTTAATATTCTTTTTGCATCTGCCTCCATGTCTTCCATAAAATCATCATCTGGAGTTAGTCCCCTAGCTGTTATAACAACAAATTCATGTCCTTGATTCTTTAAATACTTATAAGCTTCAACAAATCCTGGCATCAAGTGACTACTTCTTGATACTGATAAAAAATACTTGTCGGTAAAATCTTTTTGTTGTTCTCTTGTCCAATTATAACGTGTCTTAAACTTTGGTTCTTCTCTATTTACTAGATTATTTCCTTTTAAATCAATTAAATCATATAACTCTTCGTAAACTCTAAATGTTGTCTCACTATCAATTACAACCCCATCTAAATCTATTCCTATCCTCATATTAAACAACTCCTCTTCTATGTAAATAAGCTGATTCAATCATACAAAAGTCATTCATTATAATTTATATTCTACACTATAATAGATTTATTTCTTCTAAAGACAATCCAGTTACATTAGAAATATCATTATCACTCATAGATAAAGCTTTTAACTTTCTAGCTATTTCTATTTGTTTTTCTCTCTCACCAGCAAGTTTACCCTTATCAATACCTTCTAAGTAAGCAGTCTCTCTTGTCATTTCATTTACCTTTTCTGCATCATAATAAGCATTAAACTTATCATCTTTTCTTAGTCTATCTAACTCATCCATAATAACAATTCCTTCCTTATTACTATTTACTATTCTTTTAAGACTATTATTATCTTTAGCAGTTAACATCGATAATAACATCTCATTCTTATTGTCACCATTATAACAAATGTCCTTATAATTTTCTAGATAGACATCATAGATTTTTACCCCTTTCTTTACTAAATCATAATTTTTATTTCTAAGTTCATATAGTAATACGCCAATACCATTAGTAAATTTTTCTCTGTTTAGATTTATTTGAATCACTTGTTTAGCATAATAGTTATTACCTTTTTCATGTCTACTACCAGCAAGTCTAAAAGCATAAGTTAGATTTTTAATTGAGGTATACTCACCTATTTGATTATTAATTTCAATATTAACTAATATATCACCATTTTCAAGTAATAAATCAAGTCTTAAGTCTTTAATATTATTACCAGAGTTTAACTCATTATCTACTAGAATATAGTTAGTTAAATCAATACCGATTATATCACTAAACAGTTCTAAATAGATGTCTCTAGTCTCCTTCTTTTTCATTAAATATTTCATAGTTGTATCTGCTAGAATACTAGTGAACTACCCATCACCTAAAGGTAATGGGCTTCTAAGGAGCTAACACTCCTATTTAAGAAGTTTGATATTTAAGTTTCCACCTAAGCAATTAGGCAATCCTTATTCTTATGGGCGTGTCCACTTCGCCCCTACCGTATAGGATATTCATATCCACAACGCTACTTTTACGCATAATATTCAACGCACCATTTATATCTGCATTAAATGTTTTACCATTTGCCGTTTTGTATAGACCACGATGTACTCGATTACCACTAAATTCATCTTCTTTAGGATTATCGCTATTATAGACAGGAATGTTATCTTTATCCCAAAAGCTTGCTTTTGAAGTGTAGGATTCTTCCTGTTCTACATAAGTGATACCATTAAGTTCACACATATATGCCAACTTATCTCTAAGGCGACCGTATGGTATATTTACAAAGTTTTGGTTATTTTGTTTACCGATATGACTGTTTCTTTGGAAAGTCACATTGTAGCCTGCTATAAGAGTGCCTATATCATTGTTAATACAGTAATCTATAATCATACGAGCTGCTTTGTTCATATAATCATTAACCTTATTTTTGCAGTCCCTGGCGATAGCTTTTTGCCTGTTAGTAGGCTTTTTACCAAAGTGCTGCTTATCCTTAATGGATTGCAAACGAGCATTTTCTTTGTTAAACCACTGATTTATAGACTTAAGTTTTCTTCCATCAACAATGAACGACTTACCTGTACTTGATACCGCCGTTACAAGATTATTTACACCAAGGTCTAATGCAAGTGCATTTTGTGTGTTTAGATTTCTTTGAATACATTCAGTTTCATATATATACTGAATCTCAAAGTACCTTGCATTTGCCTTTGGTAAAATGCGAATCTCTTTAACTTTCTTATCAAGTAATACAGGTGGAATGGTAATCTCCACAACCTTATGCGTTTTTTTAAAGTTGTTTGAAAATGGAAGTATTAACTTATTTCCATTAAGTCTCACAAAACCTATGACAAGTGTTGTATATCCGTCTTTTGGAAGATAACGTGGCAACTTACAATCCTTAAAGGAATATTTACCTTGTTTTGCAAGCTTTATCAAACCAAAGAATGATTTAAAACTACCATCAACCTCTTTAAGTATTTGTTGTGCCATATTTGAGTTTAATTTTTTGTAGTTAGGACTGCTTTTAAGAAGCGTATAGTTCTTCTCATACTTCAAGAATTTATTTTTTGTAAAGTAATACTGCCGAACATTATATATGGCTTCGTTAGTAAGATTTTTAGCTATATGGCAAAGTTCCTTAATTGATTTGTAATCTTCCTTAGACAGATGTTTTATCTGCTGTTTTACAGTAAGATACATGCATTGTCCCTCCTTTCGTCAGATTTAGAGAAATTACCTATGTATCTGTTATACTGATTATTTTCCAAGAAATAATATTATCAGTAAAATGTATATTTCGTGGTTGCTTACATCCCACCACCTAAAGGTAGTGGGTTTTACGCTCTAAGTTATAAATTTGTTATCATTCATTTTCTAATTCTCCTTTCTTTTTTTAGAGTGTGATTACTATAACAGATACAATTTTTAATTGCAAATAGCCAATTTTCAAATTTCCAGCTCACATTTTCGGTGATTTTCTATTTTGAATACCTGAAATATAAAAATTCAGGATAGTTTTTACCCTGAATTTACAAAATTGGCATCGTCTAAATTTTTTTATCTTTTTAATAACCAAGTCTCAATATCTCAAATTGAGCATTTAAACTAGTACCTTTACTTCTAGCCTCACTACTAGTTGCATATAAAAGATCAAAAGCAAACTTCTTACCTTCATCTCTTCCAATATCCGGTCCTCTATCAAGTACTATTCCAACAAAAGTACCTTCCTTGCTATTTGATACTCTTACAATTGTCCCAAAAGGATATTTTCTATCACCTGCTAGAATACGAACTTCATTATACTGACTATCCATATAAGTGATATTATTTTCATCTATTCTATAACCTGAAGAAGTATGTGTCCCAATATCAGATCCATAACCACTCATCTTACCAGTAAAGACTTCTCCTTGATAATACTTATTAGTAGAAGTATTATTGTTATTATCACTACTAGCTGGTATAGATTCTTCCTCTTTAGGAGTATTAACTACTACCTTTTTCTCTTCTTGAACTTTTTCTACAACTTCTTTACTATTATCTTCTTCTTTTTCTTCTACAGTAGGAGTATCTTCTTTTATCTCCTTAGTTATTATACTACTATTAACAAAAGTATCTAATCTCTTCACCGATACCGATTTGCTATCTGGTACTACTGTTGTAACCGTTAAAATAGTAGCCATTACTAGACAAGTATCAATAAAAATAAATAATTTTTTCATTTAATCACCTATTAACATTTTACTAGTTAGATAAATAATTGGCAATAGTAATTATTACCATCACTTCTAATTAGTAAAATAACTCTTTATAACTTCATAATCAGAATATGGAAGATACTCCTTACCAAGAGCCATATAATTATCCCTACCTTTTCCAGTAATAAATACTATATCATCCTTTTCTGCCATCGATAAAGCCTTATATATAGCATCTTTTCTATCAATAATTCTTTCATAATTAGTTAAATTTGATTCTGATACTAAATCATCAATTATTTGATTAACATCTTCTTCTCTTGGATCATCCATTGTAAAAATAACATAATCAGATTTTTCTAAAACTACTTTACCCATACTTGGTCTTTTTTCTTTTTCTCTTCCCCCAGCAGATCCTGTAACCGTAATTATTCTATTTTTCTTAATCTTATCTAAATATGTAAGTATCTTATCTAAAGCATCAGTTGTATGAGCATAATCTAACATAATCATGTATTTATCAGTAAATGGTAAAACCTCTAATCTTCCTTCTATCTGATTTAAATTTTCTACTCTTTTTAATACTTCATCTATATTAATACCTTTAGCAAGACAAGTTAAAATAGCAGGAGCAAGATTAAAGACATTAAATTCCCCTAATAATGGACTTAAAACAGTATAGTCTTGATTATTATATCTAAAAGTAATTTTCATCTTATTACCTTGTTCTTCATAATTCTTTATATAAAGTGTATCATTTTCATTCATACCATAAGTTAAAACAGTACCTTTACTATTTTGTAAAACTCTTTCATAGTTTACATCCATACTATTAAGAATAGAATAGCCATCTTCACTAACTTGTCTAAATAGTTGACACTTACAATCTATATAATTTTCTAAAGTTTTATGAATATTCAAATGGTCTTCTGTTATATTAGTAAGGATAGCAATATAATACTTAATATCATCAAGTCTATGTCTAAAGAAAGCTTCACTTGACGCTTCCATTACAGTTGTTTTACATTTATCATTTACAAATCCATCTAAATACATGTAAAGTCTATCAACATCAGGAGTAGTATTACGCATCGGTAAAGACTTATTTTTCCACTTACGTCCATTAGTACCAAGATAAGCACAATCATCACCTAATAATTGATAAATAATTTCTGCTACCGTTGTTTTACCATTAGTACCAGTAACCCCTATCATTTCCATTTTCTCATAAGGATAGTCATAATACTTAGAACATAATTCTCTTAAATAGCTATTAGTGTCATCTACTTTTATTATAGGAACAGCTTTTTCTCCTACATCTTTAGATACTACAACAGCACAAGCTCCATTTTCTATAGCCTCATCTATAAAGTCATGTCTATCAGCAGTAACACCCATTGTACAGACAAAAATATCTCCTTTTTTGACATCCTTAGAGTTTATTTTTATACCCTTCACTTCACAATTACTATCTATATTATTAAAAAGTTCATTTAATTTTTTCATTTCACTCACCTACTATTAGTATAATCGAAATCTAAAAAGAAATAAACATTTACTTTTTAGGAAATCTAATAATTTTATCTTTATTAGAAATAGTTTTTACTTTTACTTTCTTTAGTTTATTAGCATAATCTTCCCTACTACCTCTATATAGTGTATCTTCAGCTAGAATAGAATCTGCTAAAGAAGAGAAAGTTACACTCTTCTTAGAATCTACTGCTGTATAAGCAAAACTTCTTCCTAGAATATTTAAGGAAAGAGTGGGATTACAAAGATTATCACTATAATCTCTATGACTCTTTCTAGTAGACTCAATTAACAATCTAATTGATTTATCAGCATCTTCCATTCTTATATTTAATTTATTTTCATATTCTATTCTTTTAGTATTTAATATATCATAAAGAACCTCTTCATTTGGTTCATCAATTACTACCTTATTAAATCTTCTTCTAAAAGCTTTATCATCTAATATATATTTTTCATATTCTAAAGTAGTAGTAGCTCCTATTATTTGTATCTTTCTATTACTTAAATAAGACTTAATCATATTTGCTATATCTATATTATCACTAGAACTTTTACCTGCTCCCATAATCATATGTATCTCATCAATAAAGAGTATTGTATTATTATCTTTTTCTAAACTGCTAATTAACTTGTCGAGCTTAGCTTCCAAATCGCCTCTATAAGTAGTATTAGCCATTATCTTTACTAAATCTAGAGAAAATATCCTTTTATCTTTTAACATGTTAGGAACTTTATTATGGTTAATAAGATATGCTAAATGTTCAACTACTGCTGTTTTACCAACTCCAGCTTCTCCTATTACAATTACATTGCCAGGAGCAATTAAACTAGCTTCTAAATCTCTTATTTCTTTTTCTCTTCCTTTTATATCTTTACCAATATCACCAGTTAAATAGTAACCAAAGCCAGACAAATTAGTCTTTTCTTTATTATGTCTAACATCTTCTAAAAAATCTTCTTCATCTAAGTTAAGTAATCCTTTACTTACATCAGATATACTTATCTTATTATCTTTAAAAAAACTCTTCATAGCATCACTATCATCTCTATATTCATAAATAACATTGTCTACTAAGTTAATTATATCTATTTGATTCCACTCATAAGTATTAGTTATTTTCTGTAAAAAACTACCATAGCCATGTATAAACTCTGATTCTAACTGATCAGGATATAGTTTTAAGGCATCGGTTAAATCAATATCTAAATAATCAATAATCTTTTCTATAGTAATATCGTATCTCTTAAAATAATCATTTAATTTCTTATCACTATCTAATATAGCTATAAGAGTAGCAAAAGAATATTTATCTACCATATCCATTGATTTTTCCATTGAGTGTGAATAATAATTTATTTTTTTATATTCTAACACTTTATATATTTCAATTGCTTTAAAAACAACGTCTTTAATCTCTTTCCTTGCTTTAGATTTAAATTCTAAATAATCACTTACAAACATTTGAATCCCCCTTTATAGACAAAAGCAGAAAGATTATATTCTTTCTACTCTTAGTCCTACAACTATATCGTTTAGTTCCATGTCTTTTTCAATATTTTGATCTTCTACTAAAGAATCCGCTAATGTCTCATTTTTAATATATTCATCATATGATGCTAACATCTTATCAAACATTTCATCTCCATGATAATACAAGTTAATATGATCAGTTATAACAAAGTCTGCTTCTTTTCTTAAGCTTTGTACTTTTCGTACTACTTCTCTAGCAAGTCCTTCTAATATTAAGTCTTCTGTTAATGATGTATCAAGAACAATACTTGTCTTACCATTACTAGCAGCACAATAACCTTTTTTATTTTTAAGAGTGGTTAATATCATATCTTCTGTAACATCAATTTCTTCTCCTAAGAAGTTCATCTTAAAGTATCCTGCTTTTATCTTATTAACATCATTAATATTTAGCTTACTAACAGCTTCTTGAAAGTCTTTCATCTTAGGTCCAAATACTTTACCTACTACTTTAAAGTTTGGCTTAACAATATAATCCATATACTCAGTCATATCATCTTTATAGACAATTTCTTTAACATTAAGTTCCTCTTTAATAATACTTTCAAAGTCTTCAATAACTGCTTCATCAACAAGTGGTAAAATCATAAAATTAAGAGGTTGTCTTACCTTGATAGCAGCATCTTCCCTAGCATTTCTTCCTAAACTACAGATATCTCTTACAAGTTCCATTCTCTGTTCTAAGTCTTTTGATAGTAACTCTTCATCAACTTTAGGAAAGTCTTCTAAATGAACAGATGTCTTACCTGTTAGATTTTGATAAATCTCTTCTGAAATATATGGTGTAACAGGTGCCGTTATTTTAGCCAAAGTTAATAGTGTTTCATAAGTTGTTAAGTATACTGCTTTTTTATCTTCTGTTAATTCACTAGCCCAGAATCTTCTTCTATTACTTCTAATATACCAGTTAGAAAAGTCATCATTAATAAAGTCTACTATTTTATGAACAACAATATTAAGATCATACTTTTCATAACCTTCAGTTACATCTTTAACCATATGATTAAGTTTAGATAATAACCATCTATCTGTTAAATCACGTTTAGCTACAGGAATATTATATTCCCTAGGATCAATTTTATCAGCATTTGCATACATCTCAAAGAATGAATAAGCATTTTTGAAGGTTGATAAGTATTTAGAATATACTTCTTTTAATCCATCATCATCAAATTTTATAGGTGACCAAACAGGTGATACGTAAGGTAAATAGAAACGAATTGTATCTGCTCCATACTTTTTCATAGTAGTAAATGGTTCTACGATATTACCTTTACTCTTACTCATTTTTTTACCAAACTTATCTAATAATAAGTCATTTACTAAAACATTTTTATATGGTGCTTTACCAGTTACAAAGGTTGATATTAATAATAAGGTATAGAACCATCCTCTTGTTTGATCAATTCCTTCACAGATAAAGTTAGCTGGGAATTGTTCTTCAAATAATTCTTTATTTTCAAATGGATAATGATATTGAGCAAAAGGCATAGAACCAGAATCAAACCAGCAATCAATTACTTCTTTAACTCTTGACATTTCCTTACCACAATCTGGACAAGTAATATGAACATTATCAACATATGGTCTATGTAAGTCAATTGATTCATCTATTTCTTCTATAGACTTTTCTACTAATTCTTTACGAGAACCAATCATTTCCATATGACCACAAGAACATCTCCAAAGTGGTAATGGTGTTCCCCAATAACGGTTTCTTGAAATTGCCCAATCATTCATATTTAATAACCAGTTACCAAATCTTTTTTCTCCAACAAATGATGGATACCAATTAACACCATTATTATTTTTTACTACTTGATCTTTTAACTTAGTAACTTCCAAGTAATATGATGGTTTAGCATAGTATAGAAGTGGTGTACCACATCGCCAACAATGAGGATAGTCATGTTTAATTTTTTCTTTCTTAAATAGTTTATCATTTTCTTTCAAGTATTTAATGACATCTAAATCAACATCAAAAACATTTCTACCTTTCCAAAGTCCTTCAGTATAACAACCATCTTCTCCTACTGGATTTAATACTGGTAAATCATATCTTTTACCAACATTATAATCGTCTTGTCCAAAAGCAGGTGCAATATGAACAATACCAGTTCCAGCATCCATTGTTACATAATCTGCTACTGTTACAAAGAAAGCTTTTTTATCTACTTTAAGACTTGGTATTAACTGTTCATATTCCATATATTCTAAGTTCTTACCACTATACTCTTCTAAGACAGTATAATCATCACCTAATACTTTGTTAGCTAAAGCTTTAGCAACAATAAACTTAGTACCACGACTTTCTGCTAAAATATATAATTCTTTAGGATTAACACATAAAGCTACATTACTAATTAAAGTCCAAGGTGTAGTAGTCCAAACTAGAAAGTAAACATCTTCATCTTTCTTTTTCATTGGAACAATAACTGTATTAGCAGTAACTTCTTTATATCCTTGAGCTACTTCATGAGAAGCAAGTCCCGTCCCACATCTTGTACAAAATGGTAATATTTTATGTCCTTCATAGAATAATCCTTCATCAAAGAATTTCTTTAGTATCCACCACTCTGTTTCAATATAGTTATTATCATAAGTAACATAAGGATGCTCTAAATCAATAAACTGTCCCATTTCCTTAGTAAGATCAGAGAAAGCTTTTTCATTCTTCCAAACACTTTCCTTACATTTTTTATTAAACTCTTCTATACCGTATTCTTCAATATCTTTCTTAGAGTTAAACCCTAATTCCTTTTCTACTTGCAACTCCACAGGAAGGCCATGCGTATCCCAACCTACTTTTCTTAAGACACGATACCCTTGCATAGTTTTATATTTACAAAATGTATCTTTTAAGAATTTTGCCATCATATGATGAAGTCCAGGCATTCCATTAGCAGTAGCAGGTCCATCATAGAAAACAAAGTTCTCAGAATCTTTTCTATTATCAATACATTTCTTTAAGATATCTTCATTTTCCCATTCTTTAGCAATTTCTAATTCAATGTTATGTACATCGCCTTTTTTTAATTCTTTAAATTCCATAGTATTTCCTCCTTATAACAAAAAAATCTATGCTGAAAGGACGAACATTTCCGTGGTACCACCTTTCTTCATAGATTAATCTATCTTATTCTAGTTAACGTCTAGTCCCCGTCTTTATCTTATCCATAAAGCACAACTTGAAAGTGATCTAAAATAAGTTCCATCTTCTTTTTCACCAACCAAGAAGTCTCTACTAATTTCCCTTATTTCCGTCTTTCGCACTTGTTTTTCTTAATTAATATACCATTTAATAGTATGTTTGACAAGATAATTTTAAAACTTTTTTAGACCCTTTATGCAATAGTAACAGTTCCTTTACCACCCAACTTATCTTCTAACCAACTCTTAGTAGTTGCATCTTTAGTGATTATGTTTATGTTAGATGAAGTACCAGTAAACATTTCGGCATAACTAGTTACTTTATCAAATGTAGCTTTTCTAAAGTCTAGACTTGTTAAAACGTAACATCGCTCAAACATACCAATCATATTTGTTACTTTTGATGTATTAAAATTACTTAAATCTAAACTTGTTAAACTGCTACATGAATAAAACATATAACTCATATTTGTTACTTTTGAGGTATCAAACTTACTTACATCTAGACTTGTTAATCCGCTACATCCAGAAAACATATAACTCATATCCGTTACTTTTGAGGTATCAAACTTACTTACATCTAGACTTGTTAATCTCCTACAACTACGAAACATCTGACTCATATCTGTCACTTGTGAAGTATCAAAATTACTTATATCCAGACTTGCTAAAATGTAACAGTCATAAAACATACGATTCATATTTGTTACTTTTGATGTATCAAAATTACTTACATCTAGTCTTGTTAAACTTCTACACCCACCAAACATATCACTCATATTTGTAACTTTTGATGTATCAAAATTGCTTACATCTGGACTTGTTAATCTGTTACATTCATAAAACATATTACTCATATCGGTTACTTGTGATGTATCAAAATTGCTTACATCTAGACTTGTTAATCCTCTACAATAAGAAAACATAGAACTCATATTTGTTACTTCTGATGTATCAAATTTACTTACATCTAGTCTTGTTAAACTGTCACAATTGGAAAACATAGAACTCATATCTGTTACTTTTGATGTATCAAAATTACTTATATCTAGATTTGTTAATTTTTCACACAAGTAAAACATTTGACTCATATTAGTTACGTTTGATGTATCAAGTAAATTTATATTTTCTATCTCAGTTAATTTCCGAAAATTACAGAATAACTCACTACTATTATAATTGGCTATCACTCCACCATTACCTTGTATATACAAAGTATTGGTTGTTGTATCATCTGTATTTGGTACTAATCTTGCCATTACTGTTTTATTCTTAACAGAAGATATATCCCACGATTCACTTTCTCCCTCTATTTTATTAATTGAATCTTGAAATACTATCTTTGTTACTGTTGATTGTTTCTTATTCCAAAGACTACCATAATAGTTATTAGTAGCCATCATTCTCGTATTCTGACTACCTACTATATTTAGTTTGGCTTTAAAGACTTTATTTTCTTCTGATTGGGGTATATCATTTGCAAACCATAATCTCATTTTATAATTGATTGTTTGATTATTTTTAATAATACCTTTATCTATCGCTTGGTCTCCTTTTAAAGCTTTAACAGGTAAAACACTACTATCTTTTTCTAAATTATAATGAACATAACTTTGTCCTACTCTTATATCACCATTATCTAATGGTTGATCTTCTAAATAGATAGTATAGGCTGAATCTATTACGCCATTATTTTTAAGAGCAAAGGTAAAATAGTTATCTTGTTTTACTCCTTCACTATCATACATAGGAGTTCCATCTTCTACTGTTATAGCATTACCTGATGTTTCATCTAATACTAATGATAAACTTCCTACTTTTAAGACACTAGTTTTGGCTCCAAAGAAACTAGTCTTTAAAAAGGCATAACTCATACCTACTGCTATTAGTATTAGACAAAGTAATATTATTGATAAAATTATACTTTCTTTCTTCTTATCCATTTTTTCTTCCTCCAGTAAAAAAACAGGGTAAGACTATCCTATCCTGTTATTAATCCATGATAAAAAAAAGTAGTTATACTGTCTAAATGCCCCCCCCCATGTTAACTAATTGTAAACTTGGCATATTACTTGACAACATGACTAGGCACCTACTTTCCTTATCTTATAGACTTAGTTTACCAAACTTTGAGTGGTTATTCAACTAATTTTAATCAAAATTAAATAATTGTACCATTATCGAAAGAAAGAGTTCTTACTATATTATTTTTCTTAGGAGTATACTTAGTAAAAGTTCCACTTATAGTTATAATATCACCTTTACTATAGTTTTTTAACTTAGATATGTTTTTCAAGTAAAACTCTGCCTTTGTAGTATAATTACCACCATCTTTATCTTCATAGATAAGGACTACTTTCTTATTAGTCTTATCAATAGAATCTATCTTACCAGTTACTATAAAGAATTGTTTATAAGAGTTTTTCAATGCTTCTTTTGTATTATTTCTAAAAGAAATACCTAACTCTTCTACGGTAGTAGCCTTTGAGGTTGGATCATACTTAAGTGTCCAACTACCTACTACTGTAGTATTTCTTCCATCTTTAACACGATATTTAATAACTTTATACCCTAATCCATAGTATTCTTTAGTTCCACCATCATTATGAGTTTTTACTTTTATTGCAAGAAATGGTCCTACACTAGTATAATTTGCTACTAAAATATCTATAAATATAAGAGTACCTAATACTAAAGCGACTATCATGATAATAGTAAATTTTTTCTTTAACTTTTTTTCTTCATCAATAGTTACATAATTACTATCATCAAAACCACTGTGATTATCATTTTCAAGTTTTAATCCCATACTACTCATTTTCCTTTCTTAACTTATCTAAGAAATCTTGTTCACTCCAAATAGGAATACCAAGTAATTTAGCTTTATCATATTTACTACCTGGATTCTCTCCTACTATTAGTACATCAGTTTTAGATGAAACACTTTCTATACATTTTCCACCTCTAGTAACAATATAATCTTTTGCTACATCTCTAGTTAATTCCTTTAATGTTCCTGTTAAAACAAATCTTTTACCAGCAAAGTTTTCATCTAATTCTTTCTTCTTACCAAGATATTTCATATTAAGTCCTAACTCTTTTAATTTATTAATTAATTCTAAATTAGTAGAGTCGCTAAAATATTCTACCACACAACTAGCAATAATGGAACCAATATCATCAATATCTATTAATTCATCTAAAGTAGTTTTAGCTAATTTATCTATAGTTTCAAACTTCTCTGCTAATATCTTAGCTTTTTCTTTTCCTACATGAGGAATACCTAACCCAAATAGTAATCTTTCTAGAGAGTTTTTCTTACTTTCTTCTATTGACTCAAGTAGTTTACTAATAGATTTTTCTCCATATCCTTCTAAGTTTACTAAGTCATCTTTATGATTCTTTAATAAATATATATCACTAATATCTCTTATAAAATTAAAATTATAAAGGTCTTCCATTATCTGGTCACCTAGTCCTTGAATATTCATTGCTCCTTTTGAAACAAAGTGAATAAAACTCTCAACATGTCTTGCTGGACATAGTTTATTAGGACAGTAATAATCAACTTGCTCATCTTTTTTTACTAACTTAGTACCACAGATAGGACATTCACTAATCATTACAAAGTCTTTTTCATTACCATTTCTTCTTTCTTTTTTAGCTTCTACTACTTCTGGAATTACATCTCCTGCTTTTCTAATAGATACTATATCTCCTATTTTTAAGCCTTTTTCTTTAACATACATATCATTATGAAGAGTAGCTCTTCTAATAGTACTACCCATTACAATAACTGGTTCCAAAATAGCATTAGGAGTTATTTGACCAGTTCTTCCTACTGTAAATATAATATCTTCTAGCTTAGTTAATACCTCGGTGGCAGGGAATTTGTATGCAATAGCCCAACGAGGTGTCTTAGCAGTATAACCTAGTTTTTGTTGAATCTCAATAGAATCAACTTTTATAACAATACCATCAATATCATAAGGAAGACTATCTCTAATAGCTGCTTTTTCATGAATATATGCCATTACTTCATCTATATTTTTAACTACTCTATTATTAGGATTAGTTTTAAATCCTAGCTTATTAAAATATTCTAAAGCCTCATGATGTGTCTTAATTCCATAGTCTAAAGGATTGGGTAAATGATACAAAAAAGCATCTAGATTACGTTTAGCAGCTACTTTAGAATCTAATTGTCTAATAGAACCAGCAGCTGCATTTCTAGTATTCTGTAATAAAGGAAGATTCTTTTCTTTTCTTTCCTCATTTAGTCTTTTTAAAGTATCCTTACTCATAAATATTTCGCCACGTACTTCAATAGTTACAGCATCTTTCAATTTAAGAGGAATACTTTTAATAGTTTTAACATTATGAGTAATATCTTCTCCTACTACTCCATTACCTCTAGTAGAAGCTGATACAAGAACACCATCTTCATAATGAAGAGAAACTGATAAACCATCTATCTTTAATTCGCAAACATACTCCGGATGAAATCCATTGGCTTCTATCCGCTCTAGAAAAGCAAGTATCTCTTCTTCACTAAATACATCACCTAAAGAAAGCATAGGGATAGTATGTTCTATCTTTTTAAATGAATCTATTACTTCTCCACCAACATGTAAAGTGGGAGAATCATTTCTTTTCCAATCTGGATGATTTTTCTCAATAGTCTCTAATTCTCTTAGATACTTATCAAACTCCTGATCTGTAATAGTTGGATTATCTTTTACATAATAGTTATAATTAGCATCATTTAAGATATCTATTAATTCATTCATTCTCTCTATTGATTCTTGTATCATATTTTTCTCACCTACCATAGTTTATTTGGATAAACTTTTTCTTTTATTAATTCGTCTATTGCCTTAACTACTTCTTCTTTATCTTCTTTATAAGTTACTCCATGCCAAATAGCATTCGTACTTAATAAATCAACTTCTACCCTATCTTCTTTTATAGCATCTTTTACTACATCCGGTATTAAAAATTCACATTTAGATAAATCGTTCTTATTAGTCTCTAAAAACTTGATTAATTTTTCTTCTAAATAGTCAAAAATCTTTGGAGTAAATAATAACATATTCATTGATACTAGTGAATCATCTTCTACTATAAACTCAGTCTCACCATCTAATGGTTTTGCAATTATTTTATCATCAATTTTCTCTACACTACTCTCAATTAAATCTTTTAATTTACCATTTTCTTCTTTACAGATTCCTCTTTTAGCTGCTCCATTAGGACTAAGTGTTTTACCAACTTTATAACCTACTACAGCATAATGCTTATCGTCAATTTTATCTAAGTATTTACTAGCTACTACATAAGCATCTCTTCCATAAAAGTCATCTGCATTGATAATAGCAAATGGTGTTTTTACTTTATCTTTTGCACATAATATAGCATGCCCAGTTCCAAGTGGTTTTACTCTTGTTTGTAAATCTTTATATTTTTCTTTTAGATTAGAATCATCTTGAAAAACATATTCTGTTTCAATATAAGGTTCTACTCTTTTTCCTATTGTTTCTTTAAATATATCATAATTTTCTTCTTTAATAATAAAGACAATTTTAGTAAATCCTGCTAACTTTGCATCATAAACTGAATAGTCTATTAAAAACTCTCCATTAGGTCCCATTGGTTCTATTTGTTTAAGTCCTCCGAATCGGCTACCCATTCCTGCAGCCATTACTAATAATGTTTTTTGCATAAAATCTTTCTTCCCTTCTTTTCTCTTTCTAAATCTTTATCAGTTATAACTAAGCCTTCTAGTAAATCAGTATATCCTCTACTTCTTTCCTCTTTGCCAGTTAAAAAGTCTTTTTCTTTAATAATATATTTATCATTTTCTTTCATAATAGCCATTATCATGGTATCATTATCTGATGATTTTTTCATAATGCTAGGAAACATAGTAAAAATACTAGTTGTTTTTTCCCTTGCTTTACTTATTAATAGATTTTGGTAGTCACTATCTGTTTTTATAAAACTACAAGCATTATTTAATAGTACTAAATTATATCCTTTATCTAAATTAGCCATAATTTTATCAATAGATTGTTCTGTATCTTTTCCATACCAAGCTAAATAGTCATTTAAATTATTAAGTGTATTAACTAATGAATCTCCTTGTACTAAAGCAGTAGTATACTCATTACCTTTCTTCCCTGTTTTTTTCATTTTTGCTGTAAATAATCCTTCATCTAATGAATAATCTATTGTTAATTTCTTAGCATTTAATATATTTCCTTTAACTACAATAAATCTATTAAATGCTGATAGTTCATTCTCACTTAGTTCAATTTCACTATTTCCACAATTACTTACTAATTTTCCTTCTAAGCGATGAACTAAATTTTTACTTACCTCTAATTGATAACCTTGTCTTATTCTACTTTCCATTTTTAAACCCTCCTAAATTTTTGCTAAACTTTTATGATTCTTTAATAGTTTTTTAACCCCAAATGGTATTGGGAATGCAACTGTAACTAATGAATTAGTAACATCAATTACTTTACCTCTACCAAAATGATCATGTACAACATAGTCACCTATTTGATAATCAACCTCTTCATCTCTTAAGACACTATTTACATCTATCTTCTTTTCTGATTCTTTCCTTGCCACCGTATTAGTTTCTAATAAGTCTTTATCTATTTCTCCTAAGAATCTACTTGGTGGATTAATTTGTTCATTACCAAATAGTACTCTTCGCCTTGCATTAAATAGATATAATTTTTCTCTTGCTCTTGTTATAGCAACATAACAAAGTCTTCGCTCTTCCTCAACATCATAACTACTATATAAACTATTCATATGGGGAAAGATACCTTCTTCAAGTCCGATAACAAATACGATATCAAACTCAAGTCCTTTAACAGAATGAACTGTCATTAAACTTACTTTATCCTTAGCTTCACTATATTCATCTTTATCATTTACTAAGCTTATCTCATATAGAAAGTCTTCTAATGATACTAGACCTAATCTTTCTTCAAAAGCCTTGGTAATTGATTTAAATTCTTTTAAGTTTTCAAGTCTAACTTCAGCTTCTATACTTTTTTCCGCTTCTAGTTCTTTTCTGATTCCACTAGCATCCAATACTTTATCAATTAACTCTGTAAGACTTACCGTTTCTGATACTTTCTTTAGTGATAAGATTAAATCTTTAAATGGTTGTTCTTTACCACCATCAATCGCATCAAATAAGCTAGAGTTATTTATGTCAGCTCTAGTCTGTAAAGCTTGAATAGTCTTTAGTCCTATTCCTCTTTTAGGTGTATTAATGACTCTTAAGAAACTAACATCATCTTTCTCATTATAGATTAGTTTTAAGTATGCTAATAAGTCTTTAATTTCTTTTCTTGAATAGAAACTTAAACCTCCTACTATATGATAGGGAATACTATCTTTTAGTAATTCTTCTTCCATTACACGTGACTGTGCATTAGTTCTATAAAGTATAGCTACTTGACTTAAACTTTTACCACTATCTTGTATCTTTTTTATAAAACTAGCTACTTGATGAGCTTCATCTAATTGATCATAAGCTCTATAATAAGTAACCTTCTCACCATCACCTTTAGTTGACCAAAGATTCTTTTCTTTTCTACTCTGATTATTTCTAATAACGCAGTTAGCTGCATCCAAAATATTTTTAGTTGATCTATAGTTTTGTTCTAGTTTAATACTTAAGGAATTGGGATAATCTTTTTCAAAGTTTAAAATATTCTTATAGTTAGCACCTCTAAAGCCATATATTGCTTGATCTGCATCTCCTACTACACAAATATTTTCATATTTGGCACTTATCATTTTTGATAATATATATTGAGCTTCATTAGTATCCTGATACTCATCTATTAAAATATACTTATATCTATTTTGATACATTTCTAAAATATCTTTATGTTTTCTAAATAGTTTTATAGGCAGTAGTAATAAGTCATCAAAATCAACAGCATTACTACTCTTTAATTTTTCTTCATATTTTCTATAAACATCTAATATTATCTGATCAAAATCACCTGCTACATACTTCTCATAATCATTAGGTGTCATAAGCTCATTTTTACAACTACTTATTTTATTCTTAACTGCTTTTGGATTAAATTGTTTTATGTCATAATTTAAATCTTTCATTATTTTTTTTACTATTACTAAAGAATCATCACTATCCATTATAACGAAATTAGAATCATATCCTAAGGCTTTACAGTTTTCTCTTAATAGCTTAAGACCAAAAGAATGGAAGGTAGATATTTGAATAAAACGTGCTTCTTCACCAATTAGATTTTCTACTCTTTCCTTCATCTCTTTAGCTGCTTTATTAGTAAATGTTATAGCAAGTATTTCATAAGGTGATATATTTTTTTCTTTAATTAGATATGCTATCTTAGTAGTTAAAACTTTAGTCTTACCACTACCTGCTCCTGCTAGAATAAGAAGAGGTCCTTCATTATATAATACTGCTTTCTTTTGCTCTTTATTTAAATTTTCTAAATCCATCTTCTCTTCCCTCATTCCCATATTAATTATATCTTAAATTAACAGTTAATGCTAGCAATGGCAAAAAAAAGAATAGATTTTTTCTATTCTCCAATACTTTGATATAAACGATTTAACTCTGTTAATGCACTAGCCTGTTGTTGTTCTTTTAATTTTTCTTCTTTAAGAACCTTTAACATTAATTTATATTCCTCAATAGTAAATGGTTCTTCCTTCTTTTCTTCTTTTACTTCTGGTTGTTCAAAATAAGTATACTCTTTACGAGGTGACAATACTTTTTCTTCATCAAAATTATGAATAACATTATAGTTAACAAATTCTTCTTTATTATCTTCTCTTTTCTTTTCTTGATATTTACGAATGAAATGATAAACTACCAAGACTAATACCCAAGTTACAAATAGAAACATACTAAATTCTAGTAAACTACGAACTTTATCACTACTATATAATTCTTTTAAATCAAATACGTCTACTTTTAACGTATTAACAATACTTAACATTAATATTAAGAAATAAATTAATAATCCATAAATAATTGAATTTAACACTTTAATTATTCTAGATATATTTTTATGAAAGATACTTACTAAAGTAATGATAGTTGCTATTAAAAGCATACATATGTATATTACTATATTAGGAAAGTAATAACCAATAAACACTTGATTAATAGCATAATCTACTAATGTAGAGAAACTTTCCCCATATTGAATAATAAGATAGACAAAGAAAGCTGTATAAATTAATAAATACGTTTTTCTACTTTGTTTTTTATTAGCATTATTAGTAGTACTAAATAAGAAAACTAATACAGCAATAGCTACAAAGAATATTAGGTATAGAGGTGATGAGGATATCACACTCCAAATAATTTTTAATTTTTTGTCTAACGATACTGGACTCATCACCAACACCCCCTTTTATTTTTATGATACATTAACTAGACTAGCCACATAAATGGTTTGAGTAGTACTATCGTTATTTGTACATGTTATTAGTGTCAATGTTGTCTTATTTTTGTTTCTCTTAATAGTAAGAGTACCTGTTTTTGCTTGTTTAGAAATATTTTCGATTTGATATGTATACTTACGATTTTTATAAGTTACAATAGCTTGATCCCCAACATTTAATTGATATAAGTCATTAAAGAAAGCTTTCCAACCAGTTCCAGAGTGACCCGCAATAATTAGGTTACCATTTTTCTTATTTGGCATTTTACTCCCATTAATAACTTGAATATTACTTTCCACTGTATTATTAGGAGAAGCAATATTATAAAAACCCCTATTAAATCCTATTTTTGGTATTTCCAAATAACCTATATAATGTTCTAAATCATTATCAGTATTATCTTCTTCTTCTTCCTTTTCTTCTGGTTCATCTGTTGATGTAATATTTTTAACTTCAACATTAGTATTTAGTTGCTCATTGATATAATCATAAGCAACTAAACGCTTTTTATTAATAAAATTATAAAATATTAGAAATAAACCAAGAACTATTATTATTGCACTAATTAAAGCAACTATATTAGAAGATAATGCATTATTATTGTTGTTTTTTCTTCTTTTCATTATAGTATACAAAACCAACACCGGATAATAGAGCTGTTGAACCAAGAGCGATAGGAATTACTGTATCATTGCTTCCTGTATTAGGAACCTCAACTACTTCCCCTGGCACATCCTTTTCATTCTCAACTGTAACGCTAGCAACAGTATTACCATCACTTATTGTGAAATAATAAGTTGCTTCTGATTTTTTATAGCCATTAGGTGCTTCTACTTCATATACACTATATTTGCCATCAGCTAAATCCTTAATTACATAAGGTTCTTCTGTACTAACAAAATCAGCTATTGTTTCACCTTTTTCATTTTTTACTATTAAATGAGCCCCTGCAAGAGGTTGACCTGTTGATTTATCAATCTTAACAATGTTTACTAATTTAGTTAAAGCTGTATTTTCTACTTTAACTGTTATATCACGATTAGTATCACTTATTGTAAAGGTTGTTGATTCTTTACTTATTTTATATCCAGCTGGTGCTTTTGTTTCTTTTAATGTATAAGTACCATTTGGTAAATTTTTAATTACATGAGCTTTACCAGTTGATGTCCAAGACGTTATTTTCTTTCCAGAATTATCATATAAAACAAATTCTGCTCCAGCTAAAGCAACTTTAGTTTTAGAATCAATCTTAATAATTGATACTTTACTATAAAGTGTATTTTCTACTTTAACTGTTACATCACGATTAGTATCACTTATTGTAAAGGTTGTTGATTCTTTACTTATTTTATATCCAGCTGGTGCTTTTGTTTCTTTTAATGTATAAGTACCATTTGGTAAGTTTTGAATTATATGAGCCCCTGTTGTTGATGTCCAAGTTGTAATTTGTTTACCAGAGTTATCATATAAAACAAATTTAGCTCCAGCTAAACCTTGCTTAGTTTTTGAATCAATCTTTGTAATTGATACTTTACTTGTTGCTAAATTAAGTGTAGTTTTAGCTGATAAGTTACTAGTTGTTGGATATAAAGCATTTCCATAAACATTTTGTACTGAACTATCAGATGACTTATATTCATAAGCTTTATTAACATTTCCCGTAGCTTTAACATTTACTGTAATAGTTGTTTTTAAATTTTGAGCACTAGATACTGGTACCATTACTTTAAATTTTTCATTAGTAGCAAAAGAACTAGCATCACTCAAAGTTGAAGCATTAACAATTCTTGTTCCACTAGGTGCTCCTGATAAAGAAACACTATATTGACCACTTACAGATTTAGCAGTTACACCAATACTATTTGAAACATAATAGTTTTTGTCACTAGATAAAGTCATAGCACTACTAGCATTATTAACTGTAAGACTAGCTGTAGAGTAACTTTTTACTTTTTTGGCTGCTGTAACTAATGCCGTGACATATTTTCTTAACCCATGTGGGTCTCTACCTGTTGTTTTAAAGCTTTTTGATAAGTTATTAGAACCAGTTGTATCATCTAAATACCACCAAACAGCTGCTTGAGTAATATAGTAATCATAATCACTATTTCCTGTGATACTCTTATTTGGATAACCATTAGATAAAATGTAAGCAATACCTGCTGGAGCTTCACCAATTAGTGTCATTTTTTCACCATGTGGAGTTCCTTTGTGAATATCGTTACAATAAACATATCCTCCGGCACTATTTTTCTTCTTTCCAAAATGATAGCCAGCAATATAACCACTAAGATATTTTTCAGAAGTTGCTGTAAAAGACTGTGGAACAGAAGTTGCTTCTACATTTAATACAAGTCCTGAAAAAAACGAACCAATCATCATTATTATTAATGACAACATCCCAACTTTTTTTAGATTATCTTTCATAATTTTACCCCCTAATCTCAATTGGTGCCTATATTATACCACCAATCACCTAAAATAGCAAGAGTTTTAGCCTAAGTCATTTGCTATACTCCCCCCCATATTTGTGGCTAGATTATACCACTTTTTTTCTGAAAAGTCAAGCTAGACAAATATTTATTTATATAGTATAATTTATGTCGGTTAGTTCTTTCTTATTATTAACTTCAAAGAAAGGAGAAAAAATGAATAAGTCAGATGAAACAAAGGTTATTGTTCTAGGTGGCTTAGGTGAAGTTGGACGTAATATGTACTGCGTCATGCATAAAGATGAAATTATTATTTTAGATGCTGGTGTTTCTTTTGCAGGAGATTTATTAGGAATAGATTATGTATTACCAGACTATTCTTTTTTGAAACAAAACGAAAATAAAATTAAAGCTTTATTTATAACTCATGGTCATGAAGATCATATTGGAGCTATACCATTCTTATTACAAATGGTAAATATACCTGCTATTTATGCACCAAATCAAGCAAAAGAATTAATTGATATGAAATTAAAAGATCGTAACATCCGTTATGATAATCTTTATGTATATAATGATCAAACAACTGTTAAATTTAAATACTTTGAAATAGATTTTATTAGAACAACCCACTCCATCCCCGATTCACATGGGATAGTGGTTAAAACTCCTAATGGAACTATCGTAACAACCGGAGACTTTAAGTTTGATCTAACGCCTATCGGTCCTATGGCTGATCTTTATAAGATGGCTACTATTGGTCATCAAGGGGTTGATTTATTAATAAGTGATTCTACTAATGCCTTAAACGAAGGAATGAGTATTAGTGAATCAAGAGTTGATGACACTTTAACTGATATATTTGATAAGTATAAGTATAATAGAATAATTATAGCTACTTTCGCTTCTAATATATATAGGTTAAAGCATATATTTGAGTCTTGTTATAAACATAATAGAAAAATTTGTGTATTTGGAAGATCTATGGAAAACAATATTGATATTTCTATAAAAGGTGGATATATTGATCACAAAGAATTACTAATTCGTGCAGATGAAGCTAATAATTTAAAACCAGGAGAAGTAACCATTCTTTGTACCGGATCTCAAGGAGAACCACTTGCTGCCTTATCAAGGATAGCAGATGGAACACATAAACAAATTAAGTTAAGACCAGATGACATTGTAATATTTTCAAGTAGTGCAATCCCTGGAAATGCTTTAAGTATTTCTAAAACAATTAACAAATTATATCTAAAAGGTGTTAAAGTCTTTACAAATATGACTATTAATAGTCTTCATACATCAGGACATGCTAATCAAGAAGAATTAAAATTAATGATTAGATTATTAAATCCTAAGTATTTAATGCCATTCCACGGTGACTATCGCATGCTTAAAAGACATGCTGAACTTGGAGTAGACTGTGGTATTCCAAAAGAAAATACTTTTATCTTAAAAAATGGAGATAGTCTTATCTTAAATAATCATAAGATTAGTAAAGGAGAAAGTTATCCTAATACTCCTATTTATGTAGATGGATCAAGAGTTGGTGAGGTTGGAAGTGCTGTTATTCATGATCGTAAAATAATGGCTAATGATGGTATTTTAGTAGTAATTATTAATATTGATTTTCAAGCTAAAAAACTATTAATTAAACCCAATATTACCACAAGAGGATTTGTTCTTGTTAATGAAAATGAAGAACTTTTAAGAAAAATTGAAAATATGGCTGGTAATTTAATTACCAAGAAGTTAAATGATTCTCATGTAAGTTTTAGTGATTTGAAAACGACTATTAGTCAAGATTTATCTAGCTATGTATATGAACTTACTGGAAGAAGACCACTTCTACTACCTATAATTTTAGATGTAAAAAAAGAAGTCAAGGAAAAAATCTAATTCCTTGACTTTTATTTTGCTTCTTCTAAAGCTCTTGTCTCACGAACAACTGCTATTTTAATAGTACCTGGATATTTTAAAGTTGTTTCAATCTTTTCTTTTATTTCTCTAGCAATACGGTGAGCTTGTAAATCGTCAACTTTTTCAGGCTCTACAATTACCCTTAATTCACGTCCTGCTTGCATAGCATAAGATTTAGAAACGCCTTCTATATCTGAAGCTACTGCTTCTAGTTCTGTTAATCTTCTTATATAGTTTTCTAACGAGTCATTTCTAGCTCCTGGACGAGATGCTGATAAAGCATCAGCTATCGCTACTAAATTAGCTATAACACTAGTTGAATCAGTGTCTCCATGATGAGAAGCAATAGCATTAATGACTACCTCTCCTTCACCATACTTCTTAGCAAGATCAACACCAATACTTACATGACTTCCTTCAATTTCATGATCAACTGCTTTACCAATATCATGTAAAAGTCCTGCTCTTTTAGCAAGATTAACATCTTCGCCAATCTCAGCTGCCATAAGACCTGCAAGTTCAGCTACTTCTAAGGAATGACTTAAAGCATTCTGACCATAACTAGTTCTAAAATGAAGTTTTCCTACTAATTCAATTAACTCAGGATTCATTTTAGTTACTCCAAGTTCAAACAAAGCACCGTTTCCGTAATCCATTATTTGTTCTTTCATTTCTTTTGCTACTTTATCATATACTTCTTCTATTCTAGTAGGATGAACTCTTCCATCCCTTATTAAAGTTTCTAACATAACTCTAGCTATTTCCCTACGTAATGGATCAAAGCTTGATAACACTACTGCTTCTGGAGTATCATCAATAATTAAGTCTACTCCTGTTACTGCTTCAATCGTTCTGATATTTCTACCTTCTCGACCAATTAATCTTCCCTTCATATCTTCATTAGGTAGTGATACAACCGTAACTGTTTGGTCACTTGCAATATCAGCTGCATATCTTTGCATAGAAGTAACTATTAACTCTTTAGCCTTTTTCTCAGCTGTAATTTTAGCTTCCATTTCTTTTTCATTGATATAGACAGTAACCTCTCTTGCCATTGACTCTTTAACTTTTTGCATTACTACTTCTTTAGCTTTTTCCTTACTAAATCCAGATATTTTCTCTAATAAGTCCAATTGTTCTTTTTTTAAATTCTCCACTTCAATTTGTTCTTGTTGAATTTCTTTTTGTCTTTGGGTTAATTTTTCTTCTCTCTCATCTAAAGTAGCTTCTCTTTTTTGACAAATTTCATCCCTTTTGTCCATACTACTTTCACGTTTTTCTAAACGTAATTCATTCTCTTTTAATTCTTGTTTTTTTTCTTTGATTTCTTTATCAACTTCTTGTTTTAATTGATAATTTTTTTCTTTTACTTCCATTATAGAATCACGTTTTAATTGATCAGCTTTTTTATTAGCTTCCTCTAACATTTCTTCTATTTTCTTTGTTGCATTATTTTTTCTTAATGTATTAATTAACATGGTTAACCCAAAACCAATTACCAGTCCAACTAACAATAGTAAAGTGGAGAGTATAATTTGATTCATTTTTACCTCCACTAAGATTTATAATTTTTCTTATAATCTAATTCTATTGTACGTTGCAATAAAATGAATGTCAAGAAAAGAAAATGTATTTATAATGAAGAAATACTATTTCTTTTCCTTTTTTTCTTTATCTTTATTCAAACTTATTCCGTAAAAATCTCTTACTTTAGCTTCTATTTCTTCTTTTAATTCTTTATTATCTCTAAGAAGTAATTTAACATTTTCTTTACCTTGTCCTAGTTTCTCTCCTTGATAAGAAAACCAAGCTCCGGCTTTATCTATAATACCAGCTTCTACTCCAAGGTCTACTAATTCTCCTTCTTTAGATACTCCTTCCCCATACATTATTTCTACAGTAGCGGACTTAAATGGTGGAGCTACTTTATTTTTAACTACTTTAACAGTAGTTCTATTACCAACTATCTTATCGCCTATTTTAATTTGTTCATTACGTCTAATGTCTAGTCTTATACTAGAGTAAAATTTTAAGGCACGTCCACCTGGAGTAGTCTCTGGATTACCAAACATAACTCCTACTTTTTCTCTTAACTGATTAATAAAGATAGCAATAGTATTAGTTTTACTAATGGTACCCGATAATTTTCTTAAAGCTTGACTCATTAGTCTTGCTTGTAAACCAACATGAGAGTCTCCCATTTCTCCATCTATTTCTGCTTGTGGTACTAAAGCTGCTACTGAATCTATTACAATAATACTAATAGCTTCACTTCTAACTAGTGCTTCACATATTTCTAGAGCTTGTTCCCCAGTATCTGGTTGTGATAATAATAACTCGTTAGTATTAACACCAAGTCTTCTAGCATAATCAGGATCAAGAGCATGTTCTGCATCAATGAAAGCTGCCCTTCCACCCGTCTTTTGTACTTCAGCAATAGCTTGTAGGGCAAATGTTGTCTTTCCACTAGATTCTGGTCCATATATTTCAATTATTCTTCCTTTAGGATAACCTCCTACTCCTAATGCTACATCAAGTGATAGACAACCACTAGATACCACATCAATTTTCATATGAGAGTCCTCTCCAAGACACATAATTGAACCCTTCCCAAACTGTTTTTCAATATCAGCTAAAATCTGGTCTAAATCCTTATTATCTTTTTTTAGTGTTTTGCTCATAAATTTTCCTCCTCGTGCAAATGTCTATATACCCATTTTATAAGTAGAATTTTTAAATGTCAAGATAAATTTTCGAACAATCGTTTGTTATAATTTGCCATTTTCAGGACTATTTTAACTTGAATTTATTATTTTCCCTAAAAAGAATCACTGAATTTATCAATTTCAAACAAAAAAAGCCAGAAATTAGGCTTTTTCCTTAGCTGGTAAAATTAAATTTTTATTAAGTTTATAATACTCACACATAGAAACAACTGACATAATAGTGGCAAAATATAAGAAGAAATCACTAACTCTTATATTAATCATTTCAAATGGTAAGTTATAAAAGAAAGTTAAAGTAACTCCTACCATCATACTAGCAGTTTTAATCTTTCCACTAGAAATAGCTGCTACTACCTTTCCTTTCCTTGCTGCTTCCATTTTCATAGCATCAACAACAGTATCTCTAAAAATAATAACAACTGGAATAAGGGTTAAAATAAAACCTTTACTAGCAAGAATAATTAAAGCACTATTTACTAAAACTTTATCAGCAATAGCATCTAACATCTTTCCAAGGTCTGTAACTTCATTATTTTTTCTAGCTAAATAACCATCTAGGAAATCAGTAACACTTGCTACTACAAATATTACTCCAGCAATTAAGTATTCTAACTTAACATAAACACCACCTACTAAGAAATTAGGCATATTAATACCAACATCATAGAATGGAAATAGTAACATAAAAATCATGACTATAGTCATAAGTATTCTAGCTACAGTTAACTTGGTTGGTGTATTCATATTTTCTACTTCCTTTCAATTCACTATTAATAATAGGCTTCTTAGTCTTATCTTTAATCAATAAAACCGCAATCACAACAAAAAAGACAAAAATAATAATCCCCATTATTATAGGTAACTTCTTTTTCTTTTGCTTATATACTTTTGTATAAGGAGATGATATTTTTTTCTCTTTCTTTGCTTCCTCTTCTTCTTTTTTCTTTTTAGCTTCCATTATATCATCTAAAGAAATCTTAGAAGTATGTTCAAATAAAAAATCATTAAATTCATCTTGGACCTTTACTTCATCAAGTCCTAAGTACTTAGCATATTCTTTTATTATTTTTTTTATATCATAAACATCTTTAAAAGCTTTAGTGTTAGCACTTTCCAAATTTTCAAGCAGATCAGTGGAAACATTTAAATCACTAGCTGCTTCTTCTAGACTAACACCATGTTTTATTCTAGTTTCCTTTAAGTGTTCTCCTAATTCTTTCATAATCAACCTCAGTTCCAACAAAATAATAATACTTTATAAGCCATGTTTTGTACCTATTACTAGGTGGCAAGTATCTATCTACTATTACTAGTCCTCCAATCCATTATCTTTCTTTCATGGAGACTCCCCTACCAAAATTTGGGTTTCTCGCTCGTGGGGTTTACCTCGTTTCACCCTTTCGTTTCCAAAAGTATCGTTTCTGTGGCACGTTATCACTTTATCATGGGATAATCCTTTAGATAAAGTTTTGCCGTTAGAATAAATCTACCTTAGGTTATTTTTTCCCTAAGCACGAACACTACTATCATCACAGATAGTGCGAGCATGGACTTTCCTCTAGGTTACCCTAGCACTTGCCCAAGTATTATTCACTGTCTTTACCAAATACTGCTTTTTCTAAATTGCTAAGTCTTCTTAAAATATCCAAATTAGTGATTTCCATTGTATCTGATTTAGAATTTTTAGCTATTTCAGCATCCATTGAAACATTTCGTAATTCTTGTTTTAAGGACATAATTTCTTTTAACAATTCCGTTTTTTCTTTTTCCATACTTTCAATTATTTTATAAAACTGTTCATAGTCAGAAATTATCATATCCAAGAATTCATCAACTTCTTTTAATCTGTATCCACGAGTATCAATCTTAAAATCTTTCTCTAAGATTTCTTGTGGTGTAAGTGTAATTTTGTTTTGATACATATTTATCACCAATCCCTTTACATACTATATTCTAGCAATAAAACTACTTATTTGTCAATTGTTTCAACCTTATTAATACATCAATTTTTTTAGCAATAGAAATATTTTCAATCATAGAATTTAAACATACAATTACATCTTGACTTTTCATCTGTTTCACCTCAATTTTATTCTACATATTTTTTAATTATTAAACAACTAATTCGACAAAGCATTACTTTATTTGACAAAGAAAAAAAATCTATTTATAATTGATATTACTTTGGGAGGGTTAATATATATGGAAGCGAAAAATATAATGATTCGTTTAGATAATTTTTTAAAAAATGAAGAAAGTAAAGAATTATTTTCTATGCTAGGAAAAACTATAACTGTGGAAGACGGTTGGATTACTATGCGAAAAGGTAGAAAAAAGGAGGAAGTTCTTCTTTTACAAGATGATAATAATAGAGTTCGTATCAAAGGAAAGGATACTGCCATTAGTCTAAGACAAAATGATGATGATTATGTAGTTGATCATATTCAAACCGGTGATATAGAAAACCAAGATATAGACTTTTCTATGCGAATGATAAAAGATAAAAAGGGAAACAGCAAATATCGTATTAGAACTATTGAAGATGATGGTGAAGTTATCTGCTGGTTTGGTAAGAATGAAGTTTCTTTTGAATATTCAAAGTTTGAAGATAAAAAATACTTTTATAGAGGAGAAAATAAAACTAATATTAGATTAGAAGAAGAAAAGAAATCTTGTTTTGCTACTATATTAAACTTAGAAGCTAAATACACTACTTTAACTGGTCTAATTTCTAATGAAATACCACTAGTAAATGAAATGATTGCCCATTGTAGCCCTATTACTAAGAAAAATCAAGAGATAAAAATATATCAAATGAAGAAAAAAAATAGGTAAATCCTATTTTTTTATATTTAAAAGATAGAAAAAGCAAATGAAATGATATATAATATATACTAGGTGAATGAAATGAATTATCCTGGTGGAATAAAAAAGACAAACAACCATCTTATTAATTATAAAAATCGTGGAATGAACTTAGAAGATGACTTAAATCAATCAAACCACTATTATAAGGAAAAGAATATAGCTTATATCTATAAAAAACCTACTCCGATAAGAGTTAGTAAAGTAGACTTTAAAGGAAAAAGTGCAATTATTAAAGAGGCCTTTTATATGGAACCTTCTACTACTGACTATAATGGTATTTATAAAGGCTATTACATTGACTTTGAAGCAAAGGAAACAAAGAATAAAACATCATTTCCTCTTGCTAATATTCATCTTCACCAACTTAAACATTTAGAAAATATTTCAAATGCTGGGGGAATTGGTTTTCTAATTGTCCGCTTTACAACGCTTTCTGAAACTTATATACTAATGAATACTGATTTACAAGATTATATAAATAAGGAAGAAAGAAAATCTATTCCACATGATTATTTTGTAAAGCATGGATATCTTTTAAAAGAAGGCCTTCGGCCTAGAATAGATTATCTAAGTATTATAGATAATATTTTGGAGGTAAAAAATGAAAAAAAAGACAACACAAAAGTCTAATAGTAATTTAACCTTAATATTATTAGGATGCTTCTTAGTCTTAATGATTATTAGTTATTTTATTATAGGCTGGTTATTAACTGTTTTCTTAGGAGTAGGTATTTTAATAATAGTTGGTCTTGCTAGACTACTAGATAAAGTTAAAAATAAACCAAAGCAGAAAAAAATACTTAATATTATAATAATTGTTATATTATCTTTAGGTATATTAGTAATGCTTCTTGGAATTTTATTCTTAGCTTATGTAGTTATTAAGGCCCCTAAGTTTGACGTTAATCAGTTAAACGAGAAAGAACCAAGTGTTCTTTACGATATTGACGGTAATGAATTTGAACGACTTGGAACGGAAATGAGAGAAAAAGTAACTTATGATGAACTACCTGAAGTATTAGTAGATGCTATTGTCGCTACTGAAGACTCAAGATTCTTTCAACATAACGGATTTGATGCTCCAAGGTTTTTAAAGGCATCATTAGGACAAGCAGTGGGACACAGTGATGCTGGTGGTGCTTCTACTCTATCTATGCAAGTTATTAAAAATTCGTTTACATCAGCTGATGACCATGGTATTAAAGGAATCATTAGAAAATTTACTGATATTTATTTAGCAGTATTTAAACTTGAAAAGAACTATACCAAGGAACAAATAATTGAGTTTTATGTAAATAACCATAACCTAGGTGGTAATATCTATGGAGTTAAACAAGCAGCTCTTGCTTATTTCAACAAAGATATTGGTGATTTAAACTTAGCAGAAGCTTCTGTTCTAGCAGGAATGTTTAAAGCTCCTAACTTATATAAACCAACTAATACTGATAATATTAAATCAGTTACTAGAAGACGTAATACTGTTTTATATCTAATGGAAAGACATGGTTATATAACAAGTGACGAGCGAAAAATGGCTAGTGATATTTCTATTGAATCTTTAGTAAATTATAACGTATCTGCTCAAAGTGGTTTATCTAAATATCAAGGATATATTGATACTGTAGTAGATGAGTGTATCGCTAAGTATAAAGCTGATCCCTACACAGTTTCTATGAAAGTATACACTAACTTGGATAGATCAAAACAAGATGGTGTTGACAAAGTAATGAATGGTGAAACATATGCCTGGGCAAATGATACTATTCAAAGTGGTGTAAGTGTCCTAGATAGTGCTACTGGTAAAATCCTTGCTATTGGAGCCGGTCGTAATAAAAAAGGTGCTAAAGAACTAAATCTTGCTACTAGCGATGAGATTAAAAGACAACCTGGTTCTACTGCAAAACCACTATTTGATTATGGTCCACTAATTGAATATAATAATGCTTCAACCTATGGATATAATGACAATGGAAATTATAAAATGTTTGTTGATGAGCCTTATTCTTATACTAATGGTAAATCAATTAATAACTGGGATGGAACCTTTATGGGAGCTATAACTATGAGAAAAGCTTTGTCTTTATCTAGAAATATCCCTGCTTTAAAAGCCTTCCAACAAGTAGATAACAAAAAGATTATTGAATTTGTCCAAAACCTTGGAATTGAACCAGAAATAGAAAATGGTAAAATTCATGAAGCACACTCTTTAGGAGCCTTTACTGGTGTTAACTCTTTACAAATGGCTGCTGCTTATGCTGCTTTCTCAAATGGAGGATACTATAACGAGCCTTATTCAGTTAGTAAGGTAATCTTTAGAGATACAGGCGAAGAGAAAAAGCATGAAGGTACTAAGAAACAAGCAATGAGTGATGCCACTGCTTATATGATTACCAGTATCTTAGATGATGTTACTCTTATTGGTACTGGAAATATGGATAAAATTGCTATGAAAACTGGTACTACAAACTTTGACCAAAAAACAAGACAAACCCTTGGCATGAGTGATGATGCTATTCGTGATTCATGGGTAATTGGATATACTACTAAGACAGTTATTGGTATGTGGTATGGTTATAAAGATACAAGTAAAAATTTAGTTAATCAAGGACTATATTGTCATAACTTAAGATGTACAATTCAAAGAGATAAGTTATTTACAGCTATAGCTAATTCCGTATTTGAAAAAAATAAAGAAGAATTTAAAATGCCTAATAGCGTAGTTAAATTAGGAGTAGTTGTAGGAAGTAATCCTGCTAGAATTGCTGGTGCAGGCTACTCTGGTGCCGTTACTTATGAATACTTTAAAAAAGGTAGTGAACCTACTAATACGCAAACAGAAGAAAGTAATTTAAGTGCACCAACTAATCTTAAAGCTACCTATAATAGCAGTAATAATTCCGTTAGTCTTTCTTGGAATGCTGTTACTCCACCAAGTAATAGTTCTTATGGAACGTTTGGTTATAACGTATATTTCAACAACACATTATTAGGATTTACTAGTAATACATCATTCACTGTAACTAATCCTAGTAATCCATATGGTACTTATAAAGTAATTGCTACTTATAAGAGTTATGATGGAGTCAAGAGTAATGCTGCTACTTATGAATTAAAGAAAGTAAGTACTACTTTAAAAGTAACTTACAAGACAATTAGCACTACTTCATATGATATATCTGATATTAGTGATTATGTTACTGTAACAGAAAATGGTAATGATATAACTAGTAAAACTAGTAACTGGAAATTATCATCTATCACAGGACCAGGTGATGTATCATTATCAACTTCTACACTATCAACGCCAGGTACTTATACTTTAAAATATAAATTTAGTTATGATGGTGAAACTAAAGAGACTGGTAATATAACAGTTACCATAACTGGAAGTACTAATCCAACAGAACCTACTGATCCTGATGATATAGTACCAGGTACATAAAATAAAAACATTAGTCTAAGACAAAAGGCTAATGTTTTTTCAATATAAAAAAAGAATTGGTCTATTTATCAGTAGAACCAAATCCTCCATTTCTAACTCCTTTAGCAATATCATTATCAACAGTTAAATATTTTTCAAATACTGCTTGACCAATTACATCACCTTTCTTAACATGTAATTCTTCCTTACCACAGTTAAAGAAAGCAAAATAAATATGTCCATCATTATTTTCATTACCATAATAATCAGAATCTACTAAACCAACACTATTAGCAAGAACAAATCCTTTCTTTGGACCACTACTTCTATTAAGTAAGAAAATGCATTCATCATCCATACAATAAGCTTTTAATCCTGTAGGAACTAAAGTTGGTTTAATTCCTTTTTCATAAATAGGAATAACTATATCCTCTGCTGCTTCTATATCATAACCAGCAGCATGTTTAGTTCCTCTTACTGGTAAATGTATATCCTTATCTTCATATCCTTTAACTACTTCAAATCCTCGCGTTCTCATAACTTCTCCTAACTATTTACTGCACACTGTACTACAGTTGCTTTATCACTATCACCTATATTGCTATTATCTATATATAGAATAACTTTTCCTTCTTCTATACTTTTTTTAACATCAATTATACGTTGATTACTACTACCTACATAATGTAATCTATCATCATGAAGTTTCATAACAAATCTACCTTCTAATAAGACATCAATACAATTTAAAATATCATCTAAATTTTTATCAACTTCTCTTTGAGCGATTAATTCTTCCCAAGTATACCCGGTATAACTCCAAATAGTTTTATCCTTATATAGTTGTTTAACATTCATAACTAAATCTCTTATCGTTTTTCTATTACCAAGGAAGAGTGGATCTCCTCCTGATAAAGTTAATCCACTACACCAATCTTGGTCAAGCTCATGATAGATTTCTTTTATTGTATCATCATCAAATTCTACTCCATCATCAGGATTCCATGTAATAGCATTTTGGCACCCTGGACATTTATGAGAACATCCACTTACCCATAATACAACTCGTAATCCTTCACCGTTTAACATATCAGCTTTTGTTATATTATGATATCTCATCTACATACTCTTCCTTTCTGAAATTTCTACCATCTTAGCATGATTAAGTCTCGTATCACCATGTACTCTTGAATATGATAAATATCCATTCATACGATCAATCTTTGTAAGATCATCACTTCCACATTTTGGACAAGTATCCATATCTAATTCCTCATGACCACAGACATTACAGTAAGAAAGTGATAAGTTAACTCCTTCATAGAAACCTTTATCCATAGCTCTTTCAACATAAGTTTCCATCGCTTTTCTATTGTAATTTAAATTATAACGAACATACTGAATACGGCCACCTTTAAATAACTCCCAGAATCTTCCTTCTAAATCTTGTTTTTGTATACCAGTAATGTTTTCCCAAACACCACAGTGGAAACTGTTAGAAACATATTCTCTATCAGATACGCCTTTAATGATACCATATTTCTTTCTAAATTGTTCAACTTGCGTACCACATAAACTTTCAGCTGGAGTTCCATAAATGGCATATAAAATTCCATCCTCTTTTTTAAACTCTTGTGTCTTATCATTAATATATCTCATAACTTCAAGAGCAAATTCACCATCTTCTACTAAACTCTTACCATTATATAACTCTTGTAATTCATTTAAAGCCGTTATTCCAAAAGAAGCAGTAGATGATTTTAAGATTGGTTCAATAGGCTCATTTGGTTTTAATCTACCTCCATAGAAACCTCCCTCACAGTAAGCTAATGGATTAGTAGATGCTTTTTTCTTAGCTAGATAGTTATAAGTACGAATATGAATCTTACGAATCATTTCTAGATAATAATCAAGTACTTCATAAAAATCTTTTTGTTCTTCTCTAGACTTAGCTAAAATCATTGGTAAATTTAAAGAAATAGCTCCAATATTAAATCTTCCAATGAATACAGGTTGATCATCTTCATCAGCTGGTTCCATTCCACCTCTTTCAAACCAAGGAGATAAGAAAGCACGACATCCCATCGGACTAATAATCTTTCCATATTTCTTAAATATTGAAGGAACATATCCTTCACCTGTTAATGATAAGTAATCAGGATACATTGTCTTACTACTGCAATCTAGGGCATCTTCAAATAGATAATGCATCTTACCACCTTCACCATGAAGATTTTTATCATATAAGAATACTAATTTTGGGAATAAAGTTGGCTTTCTATATCCTGGCTTTCCTTGTCCTTTTTGATGAGTTTTTAAAATTACTTCACTGATCATTTGTCCAAATCTATCTTCCTCATGTCCAAAAGTAAATGTTACAAATGGATAATCACCACGAGAAGAACCAACACTATTTAATTTATATTCAATTCCTTGATAACCTTGTTCACATTCACGTCTTGTCTTCTTCCAAGCATATTCTTCAGCCTTTTCTGGGTCTTCATTATTAGTTATTTCCATATATTCATCATAATACTTATTGTAACTTTTCTTAGCATATGGAGTTAAAATAGTATCAACTTCTGGTACTGTAAAACCACCATATTGCATAGCTGCTGTATTGATAATTACATCTCCCATAACATCATAAGCAGTATCAAGACTCTTTGGTTCATTATACCATAAATTACCCATTTCAAAGCCATCTCTCATAACAGCACCAACATCACATAAACAACAGTTCATTGTATCACGTCTAGCACTCATATCATGAACATAAATATAGCCATCATCACAAGCTTCTATCTCTGCCTTTGTTAAGAAAAACTTCTTATATAATTCCTTATTTAAGTTACCATATACCAAACTTCTTTGTGTAGATACTAAAGCACTATCAGTATTAGAGTTTTCTTTATCTCCAATATAATTAATTGCTTGAGCTTTCTTATAAACTTTATCTAAGATATGTACAAAATCATTCTTATAGTTACGATACTCTCTATAACTTTTAGCTACTAAAGGATTAACTTGCTCTAAAGCTGCTTCTACACAGTTATGAATTTGACTAACTTCAGCATCACTAGTTTGATTCTTTAATAAATCAATTACAATATTAACAACTTCATCTTTAGCTTCATCAGTTAAATCAACCATTACCCTTTCAGCACTTTTTTCAATTGCACTTCTTATTTTTTCACCATCAAATGGTTGTTTAGTCCCATTCTTTTTTATAATATTAATAGGTGGATTTTTGTATCTATTTTTCTTTTCCTTTCTTTCTTTTTTTACCTCTTTAACTTTTGCCATTTTTTTTACACCTCTTTGTTTTCTTATTTATTCATTCGACAACTCGATTATACTCACTATTTTTAGTTAAATGCAATAGTTTTTATTATTTTCATACTTTTATTTTTGTTCGATTTACATACTTTTTATTAAAAAAAATATTTTATGTCTTTTAAGCATATTTTTGTTTTTATCCTTTATTTATAAGACTTTTAAAGAAAATATATATTATTTTTTCAAAATGTTTTTTTTGAGCGTTTTTTTAAATCGTTGATTTTATAGGCATTTATAAGTATAATTAATATAGAAAAAAGGGAGTGTAAATTATATATGATAAATATGTCAACATTTGACACTTTAACAGTTGTCAAAAGAAGTGGTCAAAGAACTAGTTTCCAAGGAGAAAAAATAGCTCTTGCTATTCAAAAAGCCTTTCATTCTTTAGATATACCATATAGGGATGAAGATGTTAATAAAGTATATTCTAAAGTACTTAAAAAGATAGAAAAAGAATATAAAGATAGAAAAACAATAAATATTGAAAATATTCAAGATTTAATTGAAGAAGTTTTAAAAGAGAATAACTTTGAAGATGTTTATGTTGCCTTTTCTACTTATAGAGAACATAGAAATGCTTCAAGATCTGCTTTTGTTATGAAACAGCAACACAAGTTCTTAAAAGCTATAGAAAGACTAGGTCTAGATAATATTGATGATAACCTAAAAGAACGTCCTAATTCATTTCTATTACAGTTTGGAGAAACTATCTCATCAGAATTTGCTAAAGCTTATTTATTAGATACTAAAACAGTAAGATGCCAAGATGCTGGAATATTTAACTTACATTCTATAGAAACTATACCATTTGGTATGATAGCTACTTGTGATGTAGACCTTATTGAGCTTGCTACTCTTGATACTGATTTTGCCAAAGAGTTAAATTCTATAGACAAAATTAGTACCTATCTAAATAGAATTAAACTATATCTAGATAGTCTTAGTAAAGAAGTGTGTCAAAGTATCTCGTTAATTAATTTTGACTTAGTATTAGAAAGTATCTTACTTAAAGAATTTAAATCTATCTTAAAAGAATATATTAATATATATTTAGATGCTAATTATTTAACTAACTATTTAACTATAACAGGTATTGATAATATAACATCATTTGACATAACTCCCACTTACTTTGCTATAGATAATAATACCCCTTTATATTTAGCAATATCTACTATTATTAAGAAAGCTAAAATGAAGTGTGAAAAGAACTTTACTATTTCTTTAAAGACTTTCTTTAAGACTATAACTTTTCCCTTAGCAATAAACTTTAAAACTAATAAGTTAATAATAAAATCACTAGTAAATAATAAATATATAGAATATTACTATCAAGGAGAAATGACTGAAGAGATTGCTACTACTATGCTTAACTACTCTAACCTGTATTTTATTAATAAAGATGCTTCTTTTAATAAAACTATTAAAGAAAGGGTTAACTATGGTTACAATTCTCTAAGAGTTATAGAAGATAATACCACTATTGATAAAAAGATGGTTGGTGGTAAAGGCAATATATCTTGTATATCTATTAATCTAGTTAGAATAGCCCTTAAAAGTAAGAATACAAAGGCCAAAGAGACTGATTATAGATTATTCTACCAAGAGCTAGAAAAAGTACTAAAACAAGCGAAAGATGCCCTTTTAGAGAGATTTGAACTACAAGTAGATAAAACTATTCTTCACTTTCCTACTTTATATCAGTTAGGTACTTGGCATGATGGAGAAAAATTAAAGGATAAAGATAGATTAAGAAAACTATTAAAACATGGTACCCTAGCTTTTCATATAGTTGGTCTATCAGAAGCAATATATACTTTAACAGGAAATAAAGATGAAGAAATAACTTACAATCTTGCTAAAGATATCTTAAATTTCATGCAAAAGAAGATAGATAATTATAGTGAACAAAATAATCTTAACTTTGTTTTAACTACTTATAATGATACAAATATAGAAACAGAATTTAAAAAACAAGATGCCGCCATATTTGGTAAAATAAAAGATGTTACCAATAAAGATAAGTACTTAGAAGGTATTACTCTTCCTATAGATGATTTAAAAGAAGCAAGCTTACAAAAATATTTATTAGGAGGTTCTTCTTTAGAAATAGTAGCAAAAGATGAAAAACAATTATTAAATAAATATCAATCTTTAAAGGATAACGATATAGGATGCTTTAATGTCAAAAGAAAAGAGCTACCAATCAAGTAGTTCTTTTACTTTACTCTAAGTGAAGATGTATTAGATGGTCTTATTCCATATTTATTTGCAAAAAGTTCTTTTCTATCTATCGAAGACTTAATGAAATACTCCCCATCTTTAGATTCTTCTAATGATATAATTCCTTGATATAACTCTTTCTCACCAGACTCATCAAACTCATATATATCTTCTTCAATAGATCTATCAGATATTAGTTCTAATTTAGTTAATGAAGCTTTATTAGGGGAAATGGTATCTCTATTAAAATAGTAGGGACCTATAAAAATATTATTATAATCAGTTTGTTTGATAATTGCTTGATTTCCCATAATAAGTTTATCTTCTAAAGTTAAAAACATTCTCTCTTTTCTATCCATCGTTGGATAAATTCCACAACAGTTAAGTTTTTTCTCAAGTCTTTCTTCCTTTTCTTTTTCAGAAAAATCTTTAAAACATAGACTTCCCATCTTAATTTTACCTATTTCTATTTTACTAATAGTATTATCTTTAGAAAATTTGATATCTATCTTACCCATGTTTTCTTTAATATATAGATAAATAATTTCAAAAACACTAGAGTTTATATCTTTTCTTTTATGACCAGTTAACAGATAGAAACATAATTCAGTAATATCTTGATAATCAGTTTCATCAAGATCTGCTAAATGGCTATTTACATTTTGACAAGCATCTTCTAATAGTCTTATACTTTTTTCACTTTCCACCTGTTTTTCTAAAGGTATAACTTTTCTCACAATAATTTCTCCTCTTATTCACTTTTTGATAATACTGCTTTAGTTTCATGTTCTTTACCATCACGTAAGTAAGTAAGGGTAATTGTATCTCCTGGAGCATATTTGTATAGTTCATAACGAAGATATGCTGCATTTTCTACTTCTTCCCCATTAAGTTTAGTAATAATATCCCCTTCTTTTAAATCTGATTTAGAAGCTCCAGTACCACTTACTATTCCTGCTACTACTACTCCAGTTTTAACATCGTTTGGAATATTATAATTATTACCAAAACGAGATTGTTTAACATCAGATACATTTACCATTTGTACTCCTAATTGAGGCCACTTAATTTCTTCACCTTTTTCTAAAGTTTCAATCTTAGACATAGCATATTCAATTGGAATAGCAAATCCCATACCTTCAATTTCTTCTTTAACTAATTTCATAGAAATAACACCAATTACTTCTCCATTAGAATTCATAAGTGGTCCACCACTATTACCTGGATTAATTGAAGCATCTGTTTGTAAAACTTTCATAACCCAGTCACCAGAACTAGTCCCATAACCATTACTACTTGTACTAACAGTTACCATTCTATCTTTTCCTGCTAAATGTCCAGTAGAAACACTTCCTTGATATTCATTACTAACAGGTGTTCCAATAGTAAATACTAAATCACCTAGTTTACTATTTTCACTAGTACCAATAGATAATACTGTTAAATTTTTATTCTTTTTAATTCTAATTACAGCAATATCAGCATAACTATCACTACCTAACACTTCAGCATCCAATTCTTCATCTTTACTAGTTACTACTGTTACTTTATTATTACCATCAATTACATGATGATTAGTTATAAGATAATCATATTTATCATCTTCTTTATAAACAAATCCAGTACCAAAACCAGCTAGTTCATTATTTTGATAATTTCTAACAATAGCAACACCATCATATACTTTGGATACTGATTGACTAATTCCTGAACCATCAACTAATACTTTAGTACAATTTTTACTACTACAAGTAGCACCACCACTACTAGTAGTTCCTTTAGATGAAGTAGTTAAATTACCAGTTACTACTACATAAGTTAAAACTCCTCCTAAAATAAATGCTACTATTATTAAAATACTATCTTTAAGTTTATCAATTTTCATCTTCTTCATAACTCCTCTCTATTTTTTCAATTTGTTCAAAGTTAGTAGGAAATCCCATTCGCTTTAAAATATCCTCTACTTTAATTGTATGTAGATTATAAGATAAATTATTTATCTCTCTTTCAAGTTCTAACATCATATTTTTAAATTCTTCTTTGCTTAGCATATCTTTCATAATAATCACTAATGCAAAGACATCATTCTTACCTTGAACGTACCCTTCATCATCTTCTTCAATATTTAAAAGTTTATGATAAATGGTATTAGGTATAACTTTCTGTGTTCTATTTTCATATAAGATATCTTCATGAGCACATAAATTACGATAGTTAGATAATATTGGTAGATATGTTATCATTGTAGATACATTTAAATGGTAGATATCACAAATCTTTTTTTGATCCTCATATTTTAAAATAGAAAATAATTCCCCTACTATTCCAAAGGATAAAACTTTAACTAATATCCATAAAGGTATGTAACCATAATTCATCATATAATGACTAGTAGCAGTATGTTCTCTACCATTAACTCTTATTTGCCTTTTCATCTTATGAATTAAATCATTAACCTGTCTTGTTTTAGTTTTATCTTGGGTAAAGTTCTTAGCTTTTAAATAATCTTTTTCTTTATAACCATATCTTTTAGATAATTGATACGAAAAAATTGATTTTAGATTATTTTCAACGATAAGTAAATTTTTAAAGAAAACATTTCTAATCCCACGATCAAACAAAAAGATACTATATAATTCTTCAAAGGTAGCCCCTTCTAAAAATCTTTTATCTTTCATACTTTTCATCAAAGGATAACGATAACCATTCAAAAAGAAGTAATTTTCTCTAAGTAATACCTTCTTAGCAAAGTCTGGATCATCAATAGTAAGTCCTTTATATTTCATTATTTCAATTTGTTCTTCTAGGTTCTTAAACTGTTTTTCTATCATCTTCCCACCTACCTAGGGTAATTATACCACATAACCACTTAAAAAAATATGAATTTTTGATGAAAATATGTGATATACTTTTGTAAAGGATGTGGTAAAAGATGCCTGCAACAGTTACTCATGCTTATTTTGGCATGGACGTTTACAACAATTTACCTATTGGCCTAAAAGAATTATTAATGGATGAGAAAAAAAGTATTAGAATGTTTGCTCAAGGAATGGACCCTTTCTTTTTTTATCATAAAATTTCTTTAAAGAATGGCAAGAAACAACAAGACTTTGCTCTTTATTTTCATACTAATAAAACTAGAGAGTTTTTTATAAATTTAGTTAACTATATAAGATATAATGATTACTATCAAGTTCCTGACGTGATGGCCTATCTTTATGGTTTCATCTCCCATTATGTCTTAGATAGTACTATTCATCCCTATGTTTTTTATAAAACTGGTGAATTTATAAAAGGTGATAAAGAAAGTTATAAGTACAAAGGATTACATCACAATATGGAAGTATTTATTGATAATTATTTAATAAATAACCGAGAAAAAGGTAAAGTTTATTCTTTTCAATTCTATGATTTTTGTTTTGATTTTACTCCATTTTCTAAAGAACTAGAAGAAGTAATTGATTATGCCTTCAAAGAAACCTTTAGTATTACAGAAATGAGTAAATTCTACAAACAGGCTTTAAAGGATATGCATTTTGCACTTAAGTATTTTAGATATGATAAAACAGGTATTAAAAAATGTATCTATACAGTTTGTGAGAAAATAACACCTAAAACAATGTTTCCCTTCTCGACTATCTCTTATCATGTATCTTTAACTGATAAAAGGAATTATCTAAATAATGACCATACTAAATGGAATCATCCTTGTCTAAAAAGAGAAAAACATGAAGAAAGTGTTGATGAATTATATAATAAGGCTCTAGACGAAGCTTTAAGTATTATAAAAAAAGTTAACTACTATATAAAGGATACTAAGAAGATAGACTTAAACAAGGTATTTAAAAATCTATCTTATAAAACTGGTAAAGATTGTGACAAAGATTATAAATTAAAATATTTTGAATTTTAGAGTATAAATAGATAATTTTTAGAAATACTATCTACTAGGTGATATAATGCTAGAAAAATACAAGGTAGTAAAAGAAAAGAATGAAGATGTTTTATATTTATACTTATCTATGAATTATGAATTTGCTAAAGATTTAGATGATTATAATCTAGACAATTTAGATAAGAACTGGTTAATTAATCAAAGAATTCAATTTAATGGTAATAAGGTAGTTATCTTTGTAGATGGTATTCCTACTAAAGTAGTATTATTAAATGATAATGATAAAATTATGTCTGACAAAGATATTATTCTAACTCTTGATACTGATGATAAGATATCTTTAGATAAACTACTTTTAAGCATCTTGTTTAGTAACATTACTATTTTCTTAGAAGAAGAAGCTTTAAAAGCTATAACTATTCTTTATCGTAGTGAGCTGATTAAAAGGTATAGGAATAAAGAAAAGATATCTAAAGATAATCATCACTTTTCTTATGTTAATTTAAACTATTACAAATTACTTTATCCAAATACTTACAAGATGTATGAGACTTTATTTAAAAAGGTAATAAAAGCTACTGACGGAGAATATCTAGTATACAACAAAGAACCAATAGAAGCTTACATTCACTTAGTAAGTAATGGTTACACAGAAACTAATAGTAATATCCCTTATCTAAAACAAACAGAAAGTCTTTGGGACTTAGCATATCCTAATTATATGAATCAAAAATACTTTTCAGTAGAAGAATTAAGAAAAAGACTAAATATCAAAGATAAGAATATTAATATTGAAATTAAACAGTTAAGTCCTAGTAATAGAATTTTAAAGTTACAAGTAAACGATAAGATTTTCAATTCACTTGATTTAATGACTAGATTAGATTTACCTTCTGCTGATATTACTATTCTTGTCTTAAAACAAGGATTTACTTTTATTACTAGAGGGATTGGTAATGGTTATGGATTAAGTATCGTTGGTGCAAACGCTCTAGCTAAACTTGATTGTAACTATAAACAAATATTAGGATACTATTTTCAGAATGTAGTATTATATACTAAGGAAGAGTCTAAAGTATAGATTCTTTTTTATTTTAGTTGCTTCTTATTTCTTTCTAAATCTTTTAATGACCTCTTAGGAGTTGGCAATTCTTCTGGCATAGTTCCACCATTTTTAGCAATAACTTCTCTAATATTTTTTCCAATATTATAATGTGTTTCATTAGCTGCTCGTTCACTAGATATATTATCTTTTTTTAGTTTTGACTCAGTCTGACTAATTCTAAAAAGATTAGCTATTAACTCTTCACTACCCATATTATCCAAAATATCTTCTCTATATCTTAATTTTTTTCTTTTAGCAATATCATCAGCAGTTTCACCATTATACAATCCCCTATATCCAGCATTATGAAATTTATCAAAGTTTTTAACGCCACAATTTTTAGCTGTTTGATTTAAAGAATAGTTACCTCTTCTAGTTAAACTTCTTTGATAAAATCTTTTCTCATCTTCAGTTAAATTATCATATTCTTTTTCTGTTAACTCTTGTTTTCTAGTTTGCACTGCAAAATATGTTTGTCCTAAAGCAACTACCTGTTTTCTAGAATCAGCATTCTGGACAATTAAATAACAAGCATATCTAGATAGTTTATAATCATCTTGTTTTCTCTGTGCACCAGAACCTATATCTACCATTTTGTCGACCCCGACAAAATGGTCATGTGTATTAATATCACTATTGTCACAAGCAGTTTTTGCTTTTTCTATAACACCAGAAAATTTTCTCCATTCCTTATAATGTAGAGCTACTTGTAATTCTCTAGCATACCAATATTCCTTATCATATTCATTAGTATGTTTAATCCTTTCAAAAATTGTTTCATTGTACTCATTTATTTGATTCATGTTCCACCTCCAAAAAATTTTAAATATATAATATTATAAAAACATATGTTCGTC
>OGOG01000369.1_pt1 | contig 51625 bp, 50 predicted proteins | sample 1552581 | NCBI WGS metagenome assembly OGOG01 (sample SAMEA2580152, study PRJEB22360) | human gut metagenome | biome: human gut; feature: human-associated habitat; material: faeces | place: Denmark | collected 2008/2010 | reverse complement strand
TGATTCATTCCGGCGACGCAATCTATATTATAAATAATGTTTGTATCCATTTTTTACCTTCTCTTTATTTATCGAACCTGATCTCCATTAGCTAAAACAAAATACTGTTCATATTTCACATTGAGCACATTAGCAATTTGATTTAGCTCATCTTGTGTAACCGTATTTCTCTTAAGTTTAACACTGAAATTTTGTGGTGTTTGATTTATTCTTCTTGCCAATTCTGACAAACTTACGCCAGAACGCACACAAAGAACTCGTATCTGTTCAGAAGTAGTCATAATAAGCCTCCATACAACTATTATCACAGTTGATATTATAAATCGTTTGATTGATAATATCAACTGTTTCTTTGAGAAACGAGGGTGGCAAACTCGTTAAGTTAAGTTGATATGCAAAAACGAGGGAGACCTGAACTCAAGTCTGACAATGAAACAAAAAGAAACCTTTGAAAAATTCAAGGACTGCACAAGTGAACTGTCCTGCATCACTGAGTGTGAAGCGTTCAGTTCAGGATTTATCTTGGCCACTCGCATCATGGCGGAAGTGATGCAAGGCTTGGAGGAGGCCGAGAATATGCTACAAACCACAGTAATTTCTAAATTATAAAACAACTCATAAAAATCAAAAATCCGAACGTATCACCATTGATGATAATGTTCGGATTTTTTGACTTGTGGTGGAGCTGAGGGGAGTCGAACCCCTGTCCGAAAGCGCTTTGACAAGACTTTCTCCGGGCGCAGTCAGGTTTCAGCATTCCCTCTCCGCGCAGACACCTGACAGACTGCGCGGTTCAGTAGAGTCATAATGCATGGGCGGGGCAACTCTTACCCGCCGCACGTCCGCCGCATAAACGACGCCTTCCCCGGCCTGCGGCCTCTCCGGTTCAGACGGCTGCCTTTAGTTAGGCAGCGACAGCAATACGATTGTTGTCAGTTAATTTTTAAGTTGCCCGTTTTATGGCGGTCAGGCGCCGCCGCCCGCTTATCCAGCCTCCACACCCCCGTCGAAACCGGTGCAGCCCCATATTGGGAATTTTTTGGGTATTGTTCCAATACCCGGGGAAAATCGGTGCAGCCCCATGAGGGGTTTTCGCATTGTGCGATACTGGGGAACAGCGTAGTCCGCGAGGGACTTGCGCGTTGTGCGATACTGGGGAACAGCGTAGTCCGCGAGGGACTTGCGCGTTGTGCGACACTGGGGAACAGCGTAGTCCGCGAGGGACTTGCGCATTGTGCGATACTGGGGAACAGCGTAGTCCGCGAGGGACTTGCGCGTTGTGCGATACTGGGGAACAGCGTAGTCCGCGAGGGACTTGCGCGTTGTGCGATACTGGGGAACAGCGTAGTCCGCGAGGGACTTGCGCATTGTGCGATACTGGGGAACAGCGTAGTCCGCGAGGGACTTGCGCGTTGTGCGATACTGGGAAACAGCGTAGTCCGCGAGGGACTTGCGCGTTGTGCGATACTGGGGAACAGTACAGCCCATAAGGTTTTTGCGCGCTGTGCACACACGACCCATGGGAATATTTACATCTGTGTGGGGGAGGGGGACCCTCCCCCACGCAGAAAACTTATCTCCCGAAGGGATCGGCCAGCTTCTCCGGCTCCGGATACGTCACGCCCTGGGTGTCCACGGTGACCTTCGCCATGACCTGGTCCTTCTTGGGCTTGTTGGTCATCATGTTCCGGGGCTGGTTGGCGATGCGGTCCACCACGTCCATGCCGTCCATCACGCAGCCGAAGGCGGCGTACTGCCCATCCAGATGGGGCGCGTCCTTGTGCATGATAAAGAACTGGCTGCCGGCGCTGTCCATGGGCTGCGCCCGGGCCATGCTCAGCACACCGCGGGTGTGGCGCAGGTCGTTCTGCACACCGTTGGCGGCAAACTCGCCCTTGATGCAGTACCCCGGGCCGCCCATGCCGGTGCCGTCGGGGCAGCCGCCCTGGATCATAAAGCCGGGGATGACCCGATGGAAGATCAGCCCGTCGTAGTACCCGGCGTTGGCCAGGGCGATGAAATTGTACACGCTCTGGGGCGCGATGTCGGGATACAGCTCGGCAACGATCTTGCCGCCGTCCTGCATTTCAAAAGTCACGATAGGATTTGACATTCCGTTTCCCTCACTTTGTCATAAGAATATGCGCACTTCCCGCGCAATGTCATACCATTCAGTACCCGCGGTTTTTCTCCCGCATGGCGCGGTCCATCTCCCGCTTGGCGTCCCGCTTGGCCACGGCCTCCCGCTTGTCATAGGTCTTCTTGCCCTTGCACAGGCCCAGCTCCACCTTCACCCGGGAGTTCTTGAAATATACCGACAGCGGTATCAGCGCATAGCCCTCCTGCTTTTGCAGATCGTGGAGCTTTCGTATTTCCCGCTTGTGCAGCAGCAGCCGCTTGGGCCGGTCCGGATCGCGGTTGAAGATGTTGCCGTGGTCGTAGGGGGAGATGTGGAAGCTGTAGGCGTACACCTCGCCGTCCTTGGCCACGCAGAAGGCATCCTTCAGGTTCAGGGTGCCGGCGCGGATGGACTTGACCTCCGTGCCGAACAGCTCGATGCCGGCCTCGTAGCGGTCCTCCACGAAGTAGTCGTGGTACGCCTTGCGGTTCTGGGCGATGGTCTTGGTGCCGGACTTGTCCATGGAGACACCTCCTTCCGGTAACGTGAACGATAGTATACCATATTTTCTCGCATCGCGCAAGGGGGATAGAGGGGTGGTAATTTTGAACTTTCTGTGCTATACTGGGGCAAAAAACGAAGGGAGACGCTTCTATGGATATGACTGAGAAAACGCTGGAGAGCCGTGAGGTCTACCGCGGCCGCATCCTGCACGTGCGGGAGGACAGGGTACGCCTGCCCAACGGGAAGGAGGGTGTCCGCGAGGTGGTGGAGCACCCCGGCGGCGTGGGCATTCTGGCCCTGGACGGCGACGACGTGCTGCTGGTGAAGCAGTACCGCTACGCCTTTTCCCGGGTGCTGACGGAGATACCCGCCGGCAAACGGGAGCCGGGCGAGGACCCCTTCGTCACGGCCCAGCGGGAGCTGAAGGAGGAGATCGGGGCCACGGCGGAGGCGTGGACGGACCTGGGGGCGCTGATCGCTTCTCCCGGCTGCTATGGCGAGACGCTGTACCTGTTCCTGGCCTGTGAGCTGACCTTCGGCGAGACGCACCCGGACGCGGACGAGTTTTTGGAGACGGTGCGCGTGCCCTTCGACGAGGCGGTGGAGCTGTGTATGTCCGGCGAGCTGACCGATGCCAAGACCGTGGCGGCGATCCTCAAGGCGAAAGTGCTGCTGGGGCGGTAAATTGCCCTTGTATTCTGTCCGCTTTTCCGCTACAATCAAACCAGTGGGCGCGCCGCGTCCCAAGGGAGGAGAGAAACGCCAATGTCCATGAATACGAAGAAAAATATATCCATCGTGCTGCTGGTCCTGGCCTTGCTGCTGTGGCTGCTGCGGAAGATGAACGTGCTGTACATCCCCGGCCTGTCCATGGTGCTGCTGGGGCTATCCATGATCATGGTGGGTATTATGATGTTCCAGGTGAAGCAGAAAAAGAAGCTGGGCGGCACGCTGATCCTGGCTTTCGGCCTGTTCTGCATCGTAACGGCCGTGATGGAGATCAAGGGCTATTTTGCGTGAGAGACATAAAGAGGAGCACCCATTCGGGTGCTCCTCTTTCGCGCAGCCCCCGTTCCGCCGCAGCGCCCCAAATTCCCATTTTTTGCCAAATTCTCCCGTTTTCCATTCCCGGTAACAGAAAAAATATGTAAAATTTCCATAAAAAGGCTGGACAAACGGTGAGACTGTGCTATAATCTGACTATCCGCAGAGGTACCTCTGCATTTACGTTTTAATGGTTATTAAAACGAGTGCGCCTGCGGAAATCTAAAACAAACGGGGTATGAGACATGAAGAAATTGTTAGCAACCATTCTGGCGCTGGTCATGGCGCTGGGCGTCACCACCCTCTCGTGGGCGGACGAGAACAATTATGTGACCATCGATGGCTTGGCCGATGAAAACGGCGCGCTTATCCATTATGACACGCTGACCGCTGCCGCCAAAGCCTGGCGCGAGAGCAAGAACGTCACGACTACTGGGAATACTTTTGGTGCCAACAGTCTGGGTACGGTGGAAGAAATTGCCTGGACGATCCACGGTACAGTGGAGACCGGTGATGGTGCCGGGGTCGTAGGCAGTAATGGCGCAGGCGATTCAATTTTTGGCGGCGGCTATTTTACCCCCGCTGTTACGGTAAAAAGAGTGACTGTCAAGGGCGTTGACAATGCGAAGGTTGCAAAGACCGGTGACAATGACTATCGCATTAGTGCCGCAGCACAGAGTGTTGTTTACGAGGACATCACGTTTGTTGATACTGTCAGGATCGACAGTAACCCGGCGAACCTGACCTTTAACAACTGCAAGTTTGAAAACGGGTTCAGAATGCCGCACTCTGTTGAGGGAGCCAATGTAACGGTCAATAACTGCAAGCTTTCCGGAAATGCAAACGGTTATGCTGTTTTTGTGCAGGGTACGATGGCGAGCTTCAAAATCGTTGACAGTGAAATAACCAACTGCGAACGTGGCATGAACATCCAGGCCGGGAATGATGCCGTTGTCACCATCGACAACAATACTATCAGCGATTTGACTGATGCGAATAAGGGGTCTGCCATCCAGCTGACCAGCGGTAAGACCTTTACCGTCACAAATAATACTATTTCCAATGCACCGGCCAATGCGTTCCGCATTTATGAAAATTGCCCCGCGGAGTCCATTACTATTAACAATAATACCATCAGCGCGAAATACCTGTGCTGGAATCAGGGGTATGACATGAGCAAGGTCAGCTCTGCGGATAATACCTGTAGCATCGAGGTGCCAGGTGCTTGTGCTGTCGGCGGGAATGAAATTGCGCAGAGTGATTTCACCATCAATGTCAAGACCGTCACTCCGCCGCGCTACTACTACAACTCCACCACGACCACCACTAAGGACGAGACCAAGGGTTCTCCTAAGACCTTTGACGCGGGCATCGGTATCTACGCGGTGACGGCAGTACTGTCCGTGACCGGCATGGCATGGACCGCTAAAAAGCGTCACTGAGAGCAAAAAAAAGAAAGCCCGAAAGGGCTTTCTTTTTTGCCCCGGCCAGCGGGCAAAAAGAGAGCACCCTGCCGGGTGCTCCTTTTTTAATCAACGATATCCACAGACACCTTGGCGCCGGTGCGCTGGGCGTAGGAACGGATCACGGTGCGTATCTCCTTGGCGATACGGCCCTGACGTCCGATGACCTTGCCCATGTCCTCCGGCGCGACGCGAAGCTGAAGCGTCAGCTCGTCACCGTTTTCCACCTCGGTCACGCTGACCTGCTCCGGGTGCTCCACAAGGTTCTGCGCGATATACAGCAGCAGATCCTTCATGGCGCGCTCCCGACTTACAGTACGTCGACCTTCTTCAGCAGGGCGCGGACGGTATCGGTGGGCTGGGCACCGGTCTTGATCCACTCGCGGGCGCGGTCAGCGTCGATACTGATCTTGGCGGGGGAGACAGTGGGATCATAGGTGCCGATCTCCTCGATGAAGCGGCCGTCGCGGGGATAGCGGGAATCGGCGACGACGACGCGGTAATAGGGGGCCTTCTTAGCGCCCATTCTTCTCAGACGAATTTTAACCATTGTTGTGTTCCTCCATGTAAATTGATTGTTTTATATCTGTTAAATGCGACTGCACTTACACACTTTTTCTAACTTTATTTCAACCGTTTTTTTCGGCCAAAACCGTGCATGGCGCCTCTGGCCACCTTGCCGCCGAAGCCGCCCATCATGCCGCCCAGGCCGCGCATACCGCCGCCCTTGGTCATGGCTTTGGTCATCTGCTGCAGCATCTCAAAGGATTTCAGCAGGCGGTTGACATCCACCACTTCCAGGCCGCAGCCGGCGGCGATGCGCTTTTTACGGCTGGCGTTGAGGATCTGCGGATTTTCGCGTTCCAGCGGGGTCATGGACTGGATGATGGCCTTGTTGTGGGCCATCTGCTTCTCGTCGATCTGGCTGGGGTCGAAGCCCTTAGCCATGCCGCCGGGGAGCATATCGGCGATCTGGCTCAGGTCACCCATGCTTTGCAGCTGCTCCATCTGATCCAGATAGTCAGAAAGGGTCAGCCGGTTCTTGCGGAGCTTTTCCTCCAGCTTTTTCGCCTGTTTTTCGTCGTACTGCTGCTCGGCCTTCTCAATGAAGGTGAGCATATCGCCCATGCCCAGTATCCGCCCGGCCATGCGGTCGGGGTGGAAGGGCTCGATCATGTCCAGCTTTTCGCCGGTACCCACGAACTTGATGGGCTTGCCGGTGACGGCCCGGATGGACAGGGCAGCACCGCCGCGGGCGTCGCCGTCCAGCTTGGTCAGCAGTACGCCGTCGATGCCCAGCGCGTCGTCAAAGGCCTTGGCGGCGTTGACCGCGTCCTGGCCGGTCATGGCGTCCACCACAAGGAGTATCTCGTTGGGATGGACGGCGGCCTTGACGGCCTTCAGCTCGCCCATCAGCGCCTCGTCGATATGCAGACGGCCGGCGGTGTCCAGAAAGACGATGTCGTGGCCGTGGTCAGCGGCGTACTTCACCGCCTCCTTGGCGATGGTCACCGGGTCGATCTGCCCCATCTCGAAGACGGGGATGTCCAGCTGCTTGCCCACCACCTGCAGCTGGTTGATGGCGGCGGGACGGTACACGTCGCAGGCCACCAGCAAGGGGCGCTTGCCGAAGCTGCGGCGCATGAGCCCCGCCAGCTTGGCGCCGTTTGTGGTCTTGCCGGCGCCCTGCAGACCTACCATCATCACAACGGTGGGGCCCTTGGAGGCGGTGGTCAGGCGGGCGTTGGTGCCGCCCATCAGCGCCGTCAGCTCCTGGTTTACGATCTTGATGATCTGCTGGGCGGGGGTCAGGCTGTCCAGCACATCGGTGCCGACGCACTTTTCGGTGACGTCCGCCACGAAGTCCTTGACGACCTTGTAGCTGACGTCGGCCTCCAACAGGGCCAGACGCACCTCGCGCATACCCTCGCGGACATCGGCTTCGGTAAGGCGGCCCTTACCGCGCAGGCGCTTGAATACGCCGTTCAGTTTTTCGCTAAGTCCCTCAAATGCCATGGGTCGTTACTCCTTCAGGGCGGCGGCAGCGTCCAAGATCGTCTCCGCCAATTCCTCTAACCGGGGATTTTCGTACTGCCGGTAGTTGATGGTTTTAATGTCTCCGGCAGCGGTGATGATACGGTCCACGTGCTGCTGCATCTGCAAAAAGCGGCGGACCAGGCCGGTCTTGTCCTCCAGCTCGGTCATGGCGTTCTCCGCGCGGACGATCACGTCCCGTACGCCCTGCCGGGAAATGCCGCAGTTCTCCGCGATCTCTGCCAGGGACAGGTCCTCATTATAATACAGGTCGAACAGCTCACGCTGCCGTGGGGTCAGGATATCGCCGTAAAAATCGAACAGCATGGTCATGCGGTATGTCTGGTTTTTCACGGTGTGGCCTCCTTCTGTAAAGTTATATGCCTTTACAACCTCGAATATCATACACGATTTCGGGAGAAATGTCAAGGTGAAAAATGGGGCGGCGGAAAAAATATTCCCTTCGGCGAAAGCCGAAGGGAACAGAAGACGGGATTAGTGCTTCAAACGCTTGTCGCACCGCTTGCTGAGCCAGGTGCCCACGCTTTGAAACAGCTGCACCAGCAGGATCAGAATGACCACCGCCACCAGCATCACCAGGTACTTATAGCGATAGTAGCCGTAGTCGATGGCGATCTTGCCCAGGCCGCCGCCGCCGATGATGCCGCTCATGGCGGAGTAGCCCAGAATGGTGGTCAGCGCGATGGTGACATTCTGGATCAGGGAGGGAACGCTCTCGGGGATCATCACCTTGCAGATGATCTGCATGGGGGTGGCGCCCATGCTCTGGGCGGCCTCAATGATATTACCATCCACCTCGCGGAGACTGCTCTCTACCAGACGTGCCACAAAGGGGAACGCCGCCGCCACCAGCGGAACGATGGTGGCTGTGGTGCCCACGGCGGTGCCGATGAGCAGACGGGAGAGGGGGAAGACCATGATCATCAGGATCAGGAAGGGGATGGAGCGCAGTAGGTTGATGATGACGTTGATGACCTGCATGAGCCAGCGGGGCAGGGGCAGGACGCCGTTTTTCTCGCCGGCCACCAGCAGCACGCCCAGGGGAAGGCCAAGCACCAGCGACAGCGCCGTGCTGACCACGGTGACGTAGAACGTCTCCCAGATGGCAAAGGGCAGGGAGGGCAGCACGCTCATCAGGTCCTGTACGGACTGGGCGGAGAACAGATTACTGTACATGGTGGTCCACCTCCTCGACCTGAACATTGGCCACATTGTGGATAAAGGCCACGGCCTTATCGTACTGCGTGCTGGGGATGCCCAGCATCATGCTGCCGTATACCGTTTCGGACAGCTTTTGGGTACTGGCGGAGATCACGTTGCAGAAGACGCCCTCCTCCGCCGCCAGCCGTGCAATGAGGGGAATACTGGTGGTTTTGCTGTCCTTGAACACCAGGCGGACCAGCTTTTCGTCCTGGGGGTTGTATACCTGCGCGTCCGCGCCGCCGGGGAACACCAGCCGCCGTCCGGCCTCGGACTTTGGCGCGGCGAACACCGTGCCCACCATGCCGGACTCGGCCACGCAGCCGTCGTCCAGGATAGCCACATGGGAGCAGACCTCCTTCACCACACTCATCTGATGGGTGATGATGACCACGGTGATGTTCAGCTTTTGATTGATGTCCCGGATCAGCTCCAGTATCTGCCGGGTGGTCTTGGGGTCCAGGGCGCTGGTGGCCTCGTCGCACAGCAGCACCTTGGGGTCGGTGGCCAGGGCACGGGCGATGGCCACGCGCTGCTGCTGGCCGCCGGACAGCTGGGCCGGGTAGGCATCCGCCTTGTCAGGCAGGCCCACCAGCTCCAGCAGCTCGCGCCCGCGCTTTTCCGCGTCGGCCCGCTTTACACCGGAGATCTCCATGGGGAAGCAGACGTTACGCAGGCAGGTGCGCTGCATGAGCAGGTTGAAGTGCTGGAAGATCATAGTGATGTTCCGACGGGCGGCGCGCAGCTGGGTGGGGGTCATGGTGTCCAGCCGCTGGCCGTCCACGATGATCTCGCCTTTTGTGGGGCGCTCCAGCAGGTTGATGCAGCGCACCAGCGTGCTCTTGCCCGCGCCGGACATACCGATAATGCCGTAGATGTCTCCATCCTCAATGGTCAGGGACACATCCTTCAATGCGTCCACGCCTCCGTTGGCACCGGAGTCGTATGTCTTGCTTACGTGTTTCAGTTCTATCACGACGGCGTTCCTCGTTTCTGTTTAATTCGCGCTGTTTCCTTTCTGCATCCCCCGCGCCCTGGCGGGAGCTCCGGAAAAGAAACCGGGCGTTTCGCATTGTCCTGTTTCCGCGGTGTTCCCCGCCCTGTGCAGGGCGGGGAACACGCGAGGGGGAGAGGAGGGTAAAATCCTGTTGTTTTATGTTACTGGGCGGAGGTGCTCAGTGCGTCCAGCGTGGTCTGCTTGCCGCCGTACAGACCCATGGGCTCCACGTGGATGGCGGCGATGGAGGCGATGTGGGTGCCGTTCTGGGCGTTGAAGTCCTCCAGATAGGGCAGGTGCTGGAAGTAGTTGGCGTCCACGGTGCCGTCGTCCACCACAGTGTTGGGAACCACATAGTCGTTGTAGACCTGAATGTCCAGCGTAATGTCCTTGGCGGCCAGGATCTCCTTGGCGACCTCCAGGATCTCGGCATGGGGCGTGGGAGAAGCGGCCACGGTGATGGTCTCGCCCTTCAGCGCGTCATAGTCCACGGAAGCGTCATAGCCGTCAGTGGGGTTCTCCACCACGGAAACCACGGAGCCGGTGTACTTCTCAGCGATGAAGTCGGCGACCTGCTTGCTCTCCAGGGCGGCTTTCAGGGCCAGGATCTTGGGGGCGGTCTCGTTGCCCTCCTTGACGGCCAGAATGTTGGCGTAGGCGGAGGCGCTGCCCTCGATCAGCAGGGAGTCGTTCACGGGGTTCAGGCCGGCGTTGATGGCGTAGTTGCTGTTGATCACGGCGTAGTCCACGTCGGGCAGCAGGTTGGGCAGCTGGGCGGCCTCAGCCTCCACGATCTCCACATTGTACGGATTCTCCACGATGTCGTTCTTGGTGGCGGTGATGCCCACGCCGTCCTTCAGCTTGATGATGCCGTTCTCCTGCAGCAGCAGCAGGGCGCGGGCTTCGTTGGTGGTGTCGTTGGGTACGCCGATCTTGATGGTGGTGGCAGTAGCGTCGCCGCTGTTGTCGTCGGTCTTGCTGCCGCAGGCAGCAAGGCTCAGGGCCAAGACAACGGCCAGGGCCAGGGTAATGATCTTAGTCAAAGTGTTGTGTTTCATGTTCGCAGTCTCCTTTGAAATGATTAAACTTGGTTGGTTACGATTTTATCTCAGCACCGCCGCCCGGCCGGAACGGCGGTACATAAGCAAAACAAAAACAGCGGCTGGCCATCACTGACCCTCCGCTGTCTGCTCACACATCGGCTTTTGCAAGCCGTCAAACAGTTTTTGGAAAGCTGATGACCTTTTCGGCGCGACGAAACATGCACATGGACATCATACCCATGCACATCTCGCACATCATCATGGTGACGTTACGCTTCATGTCGGCTTTCCTCCTCGCTGTGATTTTCCCTGTCGGAATGGTGGCATAATACGCCCTTAACGCGCCGTTGTCAACCCTTTTTTCACCTTTCTGCGTTTTTTACAAAAAACATACAGGGCTGGTATGTGATTTCGTGTATTTTGGTTATTTGACTATTGGGGCTTGCATGGGGCACAATATGTGGTATAATGGTTGACACAACAATACAATACGTGGGGAGAGATGGGCGTGACATCCAAGGTTTTCGACTATATTGCCATGGAGCAGCGGCGGCAGGAAACAACGGTGGAGCTGATCGCCAGCGAGAATTTCACCAGCGAGGCGGTATGCCGCGCTGTGGGCAGCTGCCTGACCAATAAGTATTCCGAGGGGTATCCCGCCCACCGGGAGATGGGGAATCAGGGACGCTACTACGGCGGCTGCCTGGTGGTGGACGAGCTGGAGACGTACTGTATCGCCAAGTGGAGGGAGGTATTTCACACCGACTACCATGTGAACGTGCAGCCTCACAGCGGCACCTCCGCCAATCTGGCGGCGTATATGGCGCTGCTGCAGCCGGGAGACCGGATCCTGTCCATGAGTCTGGCCAACGGTGGGCATCTGTCCCACGGACTGCCGGTAAATGCCTCCGGCAGGCTGTATGACATAGCGGCCTACGACGTGGACGAAAACGGCCTGATCGACTATGACGGTATGGAGAGGCTTGCGCGGGAGCTGAAGCCGCGGCTGATCATCGCAGGAGCGTCGGCCTACAGCCGGACCATCGACTTTGCACGTTTTGCCCAGGCGGCGCAGGCGACGGGGGCGTATTTCATGGCAGACATCGCCCACATTGCCGGGCTGGTGGCGGTGGGGGAGCACCCCAGCCCCTTTGGACTGGCAGATGTGGTCACGACCACGACGCACAAGACGCTGCGCGGCCCGCGGGGCGGACTGATCTTCTGCCGGCCGGAGCTGGCGAAAAAGGTGGACAGCGCCGTTTTTCCCGGTATGCAGGGCGGCCCTTTGCAGCACGTGATTGCCGGCAAGGCGGTGGCTGCGGAGGAGGCGCTGACCCCGGAATACCGGGCGTATATCCACCGTGTGGTGGTCAACTGCAGGGCGATGGCGGCGGAGTTCATGGCCATGGGCTACAAGGTCGTTACCGGCGGCACGGACAACCATCTGTTTTTGCTGGATCTGACGGATACCGGACTTACCGGACGTGAGGTACAGGAGGAATTGGACCGCTGCGGTATTACGCTGAATAAGAACTGCGTCCCCGGGGACAAACGCTCGCCGTTCCAGACCAGCGGCGTCCGCATCGGCACCGCCGCCATGACCACCAAGGGCTATACGGCGGAGGATTTCTGCCGCGTTGCCCACCGTATCGACGAGGTGGTGCGGCAGATGATGGCGGAAAAGGCCGCGCAGGCGTAAGGCGCCTTAAAGAGAGCAAAAAAGTATCCCGCGGCTGTGCCGCGGGATACTTTTTATGTTGGTTATGCTGCGGTTTTCCGCAGGAACCGCCGGAGGAACCACACGGCCATTACCGCGCACAGCGCCTCGGAGATCACCGGCGCAAACCAAATGCCCGTGCCGCCCACGGCTGCCGCCAACAGCAGCAGCGCACCGGCCTGGAAGAGCAGGCCACGGCCCACGGAGATGGAAATAGCCGCCTTCGGTCGCTCCACCGCCGTCAGGAAGCCGCCCATGAGGATGTTGCTTCCCAGCAGTATGTAGCACAGACCGTACCGCCGCAGCGCGCCCGCGGTGTCCGCCGCCAGCCACGGCTTATCCGCGTCCACGAATATGCCGGCGATCTGCGGCGCGAACAGCATCACCCCGGCGAAGATCACCGCCGTCATGATGCCCACCGCTGTAAAGCCATACCGCAGCAGCTTCTTGTAGCCCGCCGCGTCCCCCTTGCCGTAGTGGTAGCTGACCAGCGGCTGGCTGCCCTGCGAGATGCCCAGCATGGTGTTGATGATGAGGGTGTTCACATAGGCGATGATGGTGTAGCTCACCAGAGCGTCATCACCCAGACAGCGCAGGATTACCCGGTTGAACAGGAAGATCATCACGCCGTTGCACAGCTCCGTTACGCCGTCGGCAAAGCCCAGCGGGATCAGCCGCTTGTAGATGCCCCAGTCCATCCTGAACTTCACAAAGTGGAAGGTGTTGTGTCCGCCCAGGAAGTGGCGCAGATAGATGATGCACGTCAGAAGCTGGGACAGTCCCGTGGCCACCGCCGCGCCCCACACGCCCCAGTCCAGAAGGAAGATGGCGATATAGTCCAGCACGCAGTTGGCCAGACAGCCGGTGACGACCGTCAGAATTGCCAGACGGGGATAGCCGTCGGTCTTGATCAGCACCTCCATGTTATAGGAGATGATGAAGCACAGCGCGAAAGGGGCCAGGCCCCGGAGATAATCGATGGTATATTGATACGTTACGCCCTTTGCGCCCAGCAGCACGGCGAACGGCTCCAGAAATACGAAAACGAGGACGGTGATGGTCAGGCCGACGCACGTCAGCAGCACGATGTTCTGAGAGAACAGGCTATTGGCCTTCTCGCCTTGGTTTTGTCCCAGATAGATGGCGATGATGGTGCTGGTACCGACGGCGAAGATGACGCCGATGGAGAACAGCACGTTGGTGAAGGGCACCGCCAGATTTACCGAGGCCATGGCGTATTCGTTCACACCCTTGGATACCATCAGCCCATCCACGATGGAGTACAGGCTGAAAACCATGAGGGATGCCACCGTAGCGGCTACGAAATGCAGAAATTGTGATAACAGACTTCGCTCATTGAGCATTTTCGATGATTTTCCTTTCTTTCCTGATAGACACCGTCCCGGACGGTATCTCTGATGCATTCTATTCTAACGAAAATTTCCGGGAAAGTCAAATATACTTGCCGTTAAGAGCAAGAGAGTATATAATGAAAACCACAAGAAAAACTGGGAGGTATACCCTATGAAGCTCTATGTGATGGACGCCTTTGCCAATCGGATCTTCGGCGGCAACCAGGCGGGCGTGGCACTGCCGGACCGGGAGCTGTCTGATGAGACCATGCGGCAGATCGCTGCGGAGATGAAGCACTCGGAGACGGCCTTTATACATATGGAGCCGGACGGCTCCGTATCCCTGCGCTATTTCACCCCCGCCGGGGAGGTGGACCTGTGCGGCCACGCCACGGTGGCGTCCTTCGCCCTGCTGCGGCAGCTGGAGAAGATCGGCGACGGCGACCACACGGCCCATACGAAGGCCGGGGAGCTGAACATCACCGTCAGGGGCGGCACCGTCTGGATGGATATGGCGCCGCCGCAGCTGATCGGTGACATCCCGGCAGCGGAGCGCGCCGCGCTGTACGCCGCCTATGGCCTGACGGAGGCGGACTGCCCGGAGGGATATATCCCACGGATGGTGTCCACCGGTCTGGCGGATATTATGATGCCCGTCCGGGACCATGAGACGCTCATGCGGGCAGTGCAGAACGCACCGGTGGTCACGGAGCTGTCACGGAAGTACGATGTGACCGGCGTGCATATGTTCTGCCCGGGGCGGGATGGCGTGACGGCCTGGTGCAGCAACTACGCGCCCCTGTACGACATCCCGGAGGAGTGTGCCACCGGGACCAGCAACGGTGCACTGACGTATTATCTTTACCTGCGAGGCGATGTGGAGCCGGAGCAGGAGAATGTGTTTTTGCAGGGCGAGCACATGAGTCGGCCCAGCGAGATACGCAGCCTTCTGTATGAAAAGGACGGCGCCGTGACGGTCCGTATCGGTGGCAGCGCGGTCATGAGCCTGGATTGTGAACTGAAGCTGTGAGCAAAAAAAGAAAGCCCTCGCGGGCTTTCTTTTTTTGCGGATATAGGTCCCGGCGAAGCGGGGAGCAGGTATCAGACGTAGCGCTGAGTGGTGACGTCGAACACGCCGCGGGTGGTGATACGCAGGCTGGGGATCACCGGCAGGGCCATGAAGCTCAGGGTCATAAACGGGTCGATACCGGTGGACACGCCCAGGTCGTAGGCAGCTTTTTTGGCGTTCTCCAGGTCGCGGTTCACGTTTATGAGGGTGTCGTCGGACATGATGCCGGCGATGGCCAGCAGCAGCTCACCCTTCACCTGACCGTTCTCCACCACGGTGATGCCGCCGTGCTGCTGTACGATGCGGTTGGCGGCGAAGGCCATGTCCTCCTCGTTGGTGCCCACCACGATGATGTTGTGGCTGTCGTGGCTGATGCTGGTGGCCACGGCGCCCTTTTGCAGGCCATAGCCCTTGATGTAGCCCAAGCCGATGTGGTGGGTGTTCTTATGACGCTCGATGACGGCGATCTTCAGAATGTCATAGTCCACATCGATACGGTCGGTGTAGCCGCCGTCAGTGGTGGTGATCTCGCCGTTGACCATGCCAATGACTGCGTGGGGGCGGCTGTCGGTAAAGTCGGCGGCGGTCAGCGGGGCCACATGGAAGGTGTCGTGGGCGCGGTTGACCAGATAAGGGTCGATCTCCGGGACGGGGAAGTCCGCCACCACGCCATGGTCTACCATCAGTACGCCGCGCTTGTAGACCTTTTCGATGTTAAAGTGGTCAAAGTCGTCGATGATGACGAAGTCCGCCAGATAGCCGGGTGCAATGGCGCCGCGGTTGTTCAGCAGGAAGTAGCGGGCAGCGTTGTGGCAGGCGGCCTTGATGGCGGTAATGGGGTCGGCGCCCAGGGAGATGGCCTTTTTGACGATGTAGTCGATGTGACCCTTTTCCAGCAGGTCGTTGGGGTGCTTGTCATCGGTGCAGAACATACAGCGTTCCACATACTTGTCGCACAGCAGGGGGACCAGCGCTTCCAGATTGCGGGCTGCGGTGCCCTCGCGGATCATAATGAACTGGCCGCGCTGGAGCTTTGCGATGGCGTCGTTCAGGTCGTGGCACTCGTGGTCGGAGTACACGCCGGCAGCGATGTAAGCGTTCAGGTCGTTGCCCACCAGGTCGGGGGCGTGGCCGTCGATCTTCTTGTGATGGGCCTGGCTGGCCACGATCTTCTCCACCACCTGGGGATCGCCGTTGATGGTGCCAACGAAGTTCATCATCTCGGCCAGACCCTGTACACGGGGATGGTCATAGAAGCTGTCGATAGCCCGGTAGTCCAGGTTGGCGCCGGACTCGTCCAGCGGCGTGGCCGGCACGCAGGAGGGCAGCATAAAGCGCACGTCCACGGGCAGGTCCTCGGTGGCCTGGAGCATATACTCGATGCCATCGGTGCCCATGACGTTGGCAATCTCGTGGGGGTCGGTGATGACGGTGGTGGTGCCATGGGGCAGCACCGCCTTGGCAAACTCCGTGGGACTGACCAGGGAACTCTCCAGATGAATGTGGGCGTCCACAAAGCCGGGGAGGACGATCTTACCGCCCATATCTACCTCTGTATTGCCGCTGTATTCACCCATGCCCACGATCAGACCCTCGGCCACGGCGATGTCGCCGTGACACAGCTCGTTGGAGAATACGTTGACATAGGTGGCGTTTTTCAGCACCAGATCAGCCTTTTCACGGCCGGCGGCCACGGCGATGACCCGCAGCTTTTTCGTCAGCTTCCGGTTGATCTTGCCGGCATAGCTCTCTTTTACTGCCATAATGGAACTGCTCCTTTCTCCCACTCAAAGCATTAGTTTTATTAATTCTACATATTACCATAACTTATTGCAAAAGTCCATCCCCGCACGCTATAAAAAATGTGCGGCAGATGGCGGCGGTCATGCGGTTTTGCTAATGAGAACAAAAAAAGAAGCGCCCGCAGGCGCTTCTTTTCACTTGATGCTGCCGTCGGCATTGAATACCGGCAGGACATTCAGGTACTTGATGTCCTTGCGGTCCGCCGCACCGCCCTCGGCCAGCACGGCGATGCGGTCCACTACGGTACCGCCGGCCATCTTCACCAGCTCCTCCATGGCGTGGAGGGATCCGCCGGTGGAGATCACGTCATCCATGAGAACGATGCGCTTGCCGCGGATCAGGTCGGCGTCGTCACGGCCAAGATACAGCTTCTGCACCCCGGCGGTGGTGATGGACTTATCCTCCACGTGCAGGGGATCGGGCATATACGCCTTGGGGCCCTTGCGGGCGATGAAATACTTTTTCGCACCGCTTTGACGGGCCATCTCGTGGATCAGGGGGATGGACTTAGCCTCGGCGGTGAACAGATAGTCGTAGCTGTCTGCCTCCAGCATGGCCAGCATATCACGGGCGCAGGCTACGGTCAGCTCCGCGTCGCCAAAGCAGATGAAGGCGCCGATGTACAGGTCGTCCGTGACCTTACAGATAGGCAGCTCCCGGTGGAGCCCAGCGATGTCCATGGGATAAACAGGCATGATACAAAACTCCTTCAAGCGGTCCTGCCTGCGGGCAGCCGCGCATAATAAGCGGCGCATGGGGCGCCGTAACCCTAATTATAGTAAATCGTTCGACAAAAGTCAAGGATAAAGCAGTTCGCCGAAGCTGGAGATGTAACGGTCACAGGAGCGGGCCATTTCGTCAGCGGTGGAGGCAAAGTAGGGGTCTGCCACGCCCACGGTGTGCATCCCGGCGGCCTTGGCGCCGCGGATGGCCTCCACGGAGTCGTCGAACAGGGTGCAGTCAGCGGGGGAGACGCCCAGTGCAGCGGCGACCTTCTCCCAGAGGGCGGGGTACTTTTTCTCGGTGCCCAGCTCCTGGGCAAAGAAAATACGCTCGAAATAGGGCAGCAGGCCCAGGTGGGTCAGCGCCGCACGGCAATGAACAGGGACCGCGCTGGTGACCACAGCCATACGCTCGCCGCGGCGCTTCATCTGCTCCAGATAGGCGCGGACACCGGGCTTTTCCGTTACGTCCGTGGCGTAAATGTCGCCGGCCATCTCCATCCACTCGGCCATGATGGCGGCTTCGCTCTCCGGCAGATGGCAGAATTCCTTTGTGAATTTGGCCGCCAGCGGGAAGATGGTGTGGGCCACGCCCTCATAGTATTCCTGCGTATAGGGCAGACCTCGCTTCTCCAAGAAACGCGTGTCCACGTCCTTCCAGATGCCGTTGGAGTCGATCAGCGTTCCGTCCATGTCAAACAGCAGCATGGGAAACCTCCTTTTCCGGGGAAATATGGCTTGCTATTCCGCGTTGCAGGTGTTATCATATCATGGTTGTTGAACGCTGTAAATGGGGAAACTACCCGATTTCTGTAGGAAAGTGAGGGAAAACGTATGCAAACGGTCAACTACCGCAAGGGCCTGGGGGCTATGTCGGTGTGCTTTTTCGTCTGGGGTTTCCAGCCGCTGTACTGGTATATGTGCACCAATGTGTGCGGCGAGATCGACACGTTTTTCATCATGGCCTGCCGCATTATCTGGGCAGCGGTGGCCTGCCTGTGTATTCTGAAGGTGCAGGGAAAGCTGCCGCAGCTGTGGGCCGTATTCAAGGACAAGCAGGTGCTCAAGCGGGAGATGCCTGCATCGGTGCTGCTGTTCGGCGACTGGCTGGTGTACCTGTGGGCGGTGCAGAACGGCCGCGTGCTGGAATGCAGCCTGGGCTACTACATCCAGCCGCTGGTGGTATTTGCCCTTGGGGCCGTTATCTTCCGCGAGAAGATGAATTGGCGGCACTTTGTGATCATTGCCATCGTGGTGGTCGGCATCGTGTTCAGCACCTCCGGCTTCGGCGGCGTTCCCTATGTGACCATCGCCCTGGCGCTGATGTTTTCCATCTATGCCGCCATCAAGAAGAGCTTGACCATCGATTCCATCGTGTCTACCACGTCAGAGATCCTGATGATGGTGCCGGTGGCGCTGCTGTTCATCCTGTTTTTCCGTATGGGAGACAACGGTATGGGCAGCATGACGGTCGTCAAGCAACTGCTGATGATCGGCGGCGGTGTGATTACCGGACTGCCCATGGTGTTTTACTCCATCGGCGTTAGGCATCTGCCGCTGATGACCACGGGCATCTGCCAGTATATCAGCCCGTCTCTGTCTATTATCTGCGGTGCCATCATGGGTGAGGCCCTTACCCGCGAGAAGCTTGTAAGCTTCCTGTTTATCTGGACGGGTGTTATCCTGTATGTGCTGAACACCGTCTATGAGGAGAAGCAGAAGAAAAAGGCCGCCGTGCAATAGCGTATCAGGGGCCGTCCCGGAGGGGGCGGCCCTTTTGCAGGGGACGGGCCCGTTTGAATGGTTTACAAATGGGGAAAACTGTGGTACAATACTCTGTATTATGGGTCAGTGTGTCCAAAGGAGGCGAGCGCTGTGCAGGGAAAACTCATCGTGTTCGAGGGGACGGACGGGTCCGGCAAGGCTACCCAGTCCCGGCTGCTGTGCGAGGAACTGACGCGCCGCGGTATCCCTTTCCGCAAGCTGGAGTTCCCCCGGTATCAGGAGGAGTCCTCTGCGTTGATCCGCCTGTATCTGGGCGGTGCCTTCGGGGACAAGCCCGGCGACGTGAATGCCTATGCCGCGTCAGTGTTCTACTCTGTGGATCGCTATGCCTCCTACAAACAGGACTGGGGCGCGTACTATGAGCAGGGCGGACTGGTCATTGCGGATCGATACACCACCAGCAACGCCGTTCACCAGACCGGTAAGCTGCCGCCGGAGCAGCGGGACGGTTTTCTCGACTGGCTGTTTGACTTCGAGTACCGGCTGTTGGGGCTGCCGGAGCCCACACGGGTGCTGTATCTGGATATGCCCACAGAGGCCACGGAACAGATGATGCGCCTGCGGGAGGCCGCCACCCACACCACTGCTGACATCCACGAGAAGGACGAGGAATACCTGCGCCGCTGCCGGGAAAACGCCGCCCATGTGGTGGCACGCTGCGGCTGGACGCGCATTGACTGCGCCCGGGCGGGCGCGCCTCGCCTGATAGACGACATACACAACGAAGTGATGACCTGCGTGGCCGATCTTATCGGCTGACGCTGGGAAAGGAGCAAAGACTTATGGGAAACCGTGAAGAACGAAACGAATACGCCACGGCGAAGTGGGACGCCGAGGAGGTCCGCCGGCAGGCGTCCTCCGAGCAGCGCTGCCACAGTGACCGCCGCCGTCAGGCCAAGCGCAACCGGACCATCATCTATCTGGCCTGTGTAGTGCTGGTATCCTGCCTGCTGGCGGGCATCGGTTGGCTGCTGGTCAACGACGTGTGTTCGCTGAACAAGCCCTATACCGAGGTGGAGATCACCGTAGAGGAGGGTGACAGCCGGGGAGATGTGGCCAAGAAGCTGCACGACGCGGGGCTGGTGAATTCCCGACTGGTTTTCAATATTGCCGGCACGTTCCTGCACTACAACCGCTACGTGGAGCCGGGGACCTACAAGCTGAACAGTGATATGGACTTCCGCGCCCTGATTACCAATATGCACGACTGGGAGACGGACGCCAAGGAGGCCCAGGGCCTGATCAAGGTCACCATCCCCGAGGGCTACACCGTCCGGGAGATCATCGATCTGCTGGCGGAGAAGGGCGTGGCCACCAAGGAGGATCTGGAGGATGCCTGCGCCAACTTTGCGTATGAGGACTACGATTTCCTGGATGACGACAAGCTGGGCAGCATCGATCGCATGGAGGGATTCCTGTTCCCCAGCACCTATGAATTCGACAAGAACCGGTCCGCGGTGTATACGGTGGAGACGATGCTGGTGTACTTCAAAAACAGCATCAGCCAGCAGATGCTGGCGGACATCAAGGCGTCTCCGTACTCCCTGCAGGAGATCATCACCATGGCATCCCTGATCGAGAAGGAGTCCATCGGCGACGACACCGAGCGCAAGAACATCAGTTCTGTCATCCACAACCGTCTGGAGAACCCGAGCAGTGAGAAGGGCGGAAGAGCGCTGCAGCTGTGCTCTACCATCAACTATATCATGAAGCACGACGGGGTCAAGACCTTCGATACAGAGATCGACAGTCCCTACAACACCTATATCAACCCCGGCCTGACTCCGGGACCCATCTGCAATCCCGGCCTGTCCGCCATTGAGGCGGCCATCTACCCGGCGGACACCGATTATTACTTCTTCGCCCTGGGCAAGGACGGCAAAAGCCACTTCTTTACCGACTATAACGAGCACCTGAAGTTCATTAACAGCGGTGAATATCAGCCCATCTACTCCTGACGCCATGGGAAAGAAGCCTGAATTGCTGTCCCCGGCCGGGGACTGGGAAAAGCTGCAGATGGCGGTGCTGTACGGCGCTGATGCGGTGTATCTGGCCGGCACATCCTTCGGGATGCGTTCCTTTGCCGGAAACTTTGACGACGAGCAGCTGCCCCGCGCGGTGCAGTTCGCCCACGACCACGGTGTAAAGGTACACGCCACGGTGAACACCATGCCCCGCTGGAATGAGGCGGAGGCCCTGCCCGCCCATCTGGAAAAGCTGGACGCGGCGGGGGTGGACGCTCTGATTCTGGCGGACCTGGGCGCGTTCACCCTGGCGGGGAAGTACGCGCCACACTGCCAGCGGCACATCAGCACCCAGCAGTCTATCGCCAATCACGTCTGCGCCCAGGCCTGGTACGATCTGGGCGCCAGCCGCGTGGTACTGGCCCGGGAGTTGAGCCTGGAGGAGATCGCCGCCATTCGGGCCAGGGTATCCCCGGAGCTGGAACTGGAGGCCTTCTGCCACGGGGCTATGTGTGTCAGCTACTCCGGGCGCTGCCTGCTGAGCAACTATATGACCGGACGGGACAGCAACCGGGGCGAATGTGCCCAGCCCTGCCGCTACCAGTATGCGCTGATGGAAGAGAAACGGCCCGGTGAGTATTTCCCGGTGTTCGAAGACGAAAAGGGCACATACATTATGAACAGCCGGGATATGTGCATGATCGACCACCTGGACGACCTGATGGCCGCCGGGGTGGACTGCCTGAAGATCGAGGGTCGGGCTAAGTCCGCTTACTACGCGGCCATCGTTACCGGCGCGTACCGGCACTGTTTGGACGACGTGGCCGCAGGGCGCCCGCTTGACCCGGTGTGGCGGGATGAGGTGGAGCACATCAGCCACCGGCACTACGCCACAGGTTTTTTCTACGGCCAGCCGGGGCAGTATTATGAGAGCGCCCGGTATCTGCGGGACTGGCAGATTTGCGCCGTGGTGACAAACTGTGATGAAAATGGGCTGGCCACCCTGAGCCTGCGGAACAAATTTGCCGCCGGCGACATCGTGGAGGTGGTGGGGCCGGATACGAAGCCCTTTACGATCACCGTGCCGGTGATGCGCGACAGCGAGGGCAATGGCCTGGCGGAGCCGAAGACGCCCCAGATGGTGTTTACCATGCAGCTGCCCCGTCCGGTGCCGCCCATGAGCTTCATCCGCCACGCGGTGGCGCTGAGTGGGAAATAAGTACATAAAAATTGTCCCCCGGCGAAGCCGGGGGACAATTTTTATGCGTTGCTGGTGGGGTGGGCGCTGCTGTCGGGGATGGTCTCCGGTTCCTCGGCCAGGGCTTCATGCCTGCGTTCGCATACGGACAGGAAGAAGGCCCAGGCGATAAGGGGCAGCACGGCCAGCGCGCCGCGGATATACCACCACGTCACGGCGAAGTAGGCCGCTGCCGCGCCGATGTGGAAGCACAGCAGGGTGAGGGCAAAGACCTTCAGCTTCCGCAGGTGGGCGCGGTCATGGTCACACAGGTAGTTGGCCAGGGCCAGAGAAGTCTGCTTGGTGTTGTTGGTGGAGAAGATGGTGGAGCTGTAAAAGCCGCGGGCGCCGCCGAAGCTGCTCCACTGGATGCTCATGGCAAAGAAGATGGGATACAGAGCCACCACAACGTTCAGCGTTTCCGGCAGGAAGGCTACGGCCACGGCGGCTGCGGCGGTGATAACAGGCGATACATAGTGCATATCCCAGCCCCACCAGTGGGGCAGCAGCACCGTCAGCATAGTGCCCAGCACGTACAGCACCAGCGCGCCCAGGTGCAGGAGCACGGCGTGCAGATTGCCGCGCAGGGCGTCCAGCAGCAGCTCGATCAGGTTCACCGTCTGGGCGTTGCCCATGACGCCGCTATGGATAAGAACAGCGTAGCAGCCGAAGAAGCCGCCCACGGCACAGAAGGATAGGTGGCGGTACAGGTCGATATGGTCGTTGTGGGAGAGCTTTTGCACGGGAGGTCCCTCTTTCTGTAAAAATGACGGTACTCAGTATACCACAGCAGTGCGGAAAGACAAGGGGGAATATCTCACAAAAAGAGAAATTTCGTGTTGACAATGGGGAACATTGTGGTAAAATAACGCTATATTCCATAATGGCGATGAGAGAGAAGAGTTACCGGAGGCCGCCCGGAGCGAGACGGGGACAGTGCAAGCCCGTTGGGATCGGCACGGTGACAGCCGCTTTTGAGCCTGCCGTGATGAATGGCACGGGATGCTCCCGTTACAGGGCACTGAGAGGGCGGCTCGCCGCCAAATCAGGGTGGTACCGCGGAAGTGATTTTCGCCCCTGTTTGCTATGGCAAACAGGGGCGTTTTTCGTTGCAGGAGGTGGGAGATGCACTATACGATCATCGACATGGAAAAGGACCCACGCTGCGGGCAATTCGCCTATTTCCGGGCCATGCAGTATCCCTTTGCCAGCGTTACCGTGGAGGTGGACATTACCGACATGATGACGGCGCGGGGCAGCAGGCCCTTTTTCCTGAGTCTGCTGTATGCGGTGGTGCGGGCGGCCAATGCCGTGCCCCAGCTGCGGCGGCGCATCCTGCCGGATGGACGGGTGGCGGAGTACGACTGGTGCCCGCCGTCCTACACCGTGATGAAGCCGGATGGCGTGTATGTCTACGCCACGGTGGAGGGCGAGCTTGGTTACGAGGAGTTCGTGGCCGAGGGGCAGCGCCGCCAGAAAGAGGTGCTGGAACGGGGAACACTCACCGAGGACGGCGACCTGCGGAGCTTTTTCTTCGTGTCCAGCGTGCCCTGGCTGCACTATACGCACGCGCAGAACCCCATGGAAAACCCCAATGACAGCAACCCCCGCATCAACTGGGGCAAATACGTTACCGCCAACGGGCGTACCACCTTGCCGGTGACACTGACGGTACATCACGCGCTGGCGGACGGGCTGCATATCTCCATATTCTATCAGAAGCTGGAGGAGGAACTGGCGGCGCTGACCCGCCAATGGAACGAGAGCAAAAAAGATTTTTAGTATATATTGCAAAGGAGACAACGACTATGAGCCATCCCTATCACGGCCTGAACGAGCTGCGGGAAATGTTCCTGAAGTTCTTTGAGACGAAAGGCCACCTGCGGCTGCCAAGCTTTTCGCTGGTGCCCCAGAACGACAAATCTATCCTGCTGATCAACGCCGGCATGACCCCCATGAAGCCCTGGTTCAAGGGCGAGGAGGAGCCGCCCTGCCGCCGCGTCTGCACCTGTCAGAAGTGCATCCGCACCGGTGACATCGACAATGTGGGCAAGACCGCCCGCCACGGCACCTATTTCGAGATGCTGGGCAACTTCTCCTTTGGCGATTACTTCAAGCACGAGGCCATCGCGTGGAGTTGGGAGTTCCTGACATCCCCTGAGTGGGTGGGGCTGGAGGCCGACCGGCTGTATCCCTCCGTGTACGAGAGCGACGACGAGGCTTTCGCCATCTGGCGGGACGAGATCGGCATTCCTGAGGACAGGATCTTCCGCTTCGGCAAGGAGGACAACTTCTGGGAGCACGGCTCCGGCCCCTGCGGCCCCTGCTCCGAGATCTACTACGACCGCGGCGAGGAGTACGGCTGCGGCAAGCCCGGCTGCACCGTGGGCTGTGACTGCGACCGCTATATCGAGATATGGAACAACGTGTTCTCCCAGTTCGACAACGACGGCCACAACAACTACACCGAGCTGAAGCAGAAGAACATCGATACCGGTATGGGTCTGGAGCGTCTGGCCTGCGTGTGCCAGAACGTGGCCAGCCTGTTCGACGTGGACACGGTGATGAACATCACCCACAAGGTCAGCGAGCTGACCGGCGCCCACTACGGCGAGAGCTACAAACGAGATGTGAGCCTGCGGGTCATCACCGATCACATCAGGTCTGCCACGTTCATGATCTGCGACGGCATCCTGCCCAGCAACGAGGGGCGCGGCTATGTGCTGCGCCGCCTGCTGCGCCGCGCTGCCCGCCACGGCAAGCTGCTGGGCGTCAACGAGCCGTTCCTGTACAAGGTGGTGGACACCGTGGTACACGAGAACGAGGGGCAGTACCCCGACCTGAAGGAAAAGCAGAGCTACATCACCAAGGTCATCCGCACCGAGGAGGAGAACTTCGCCCGCACCATCGACGGCGGCATCCGCATCTATAACGAGATGCTGGCTTCCCACAAGGAGAAGGGCGAGACGGTGTTCTCCGGCGCTGACGCCTTTAAGCTGTACGATACGTTCGGCTTCCCCATCGACCTGACGGCCGAGATGGCCGCCGAGGAGGGCATGACTGTGGACGAGGACGCCTTCCAGTCCCTGATGACCCAGCAGAAGGAGCGTGCCCGCGAAGCCCGCAAGGCGCTGGGCGATCTGGGCTGGGCCGGCGTGGAGTTCGGCAAGGACATGCCGGCCACAGAGTTCGTGGGCTATGACCGCGACACGGTAAACGGTGCGAAGGTGCTGGGTATCGTGGCCGAGGGCGAGCTGGTGGACGAGATCGTGTCCGGTATGGAGGCCATCCTGGTGCTGGACAAGACCCCCTTCTACGCCGAGATGGGCGGCCAGGTGGCCGACCACGGCGTGATCACCGGCGACGGCATGGAGTTCGTGGTCAGCGATGTGCAGAAGAACAAGGGCGGCAAGTTCATGCACTACGGCAAGCTGCTCAGCGGCAGCGTGGCCGTGGGCGACAGCGTGACGGCGTCCATCGACACCGACCGCCGCGCCGCTATCCGCCGGGCCCACAGTGCCACTCATCTGCTGGACGCGGCGCTGGTGAAGGTGCTGGGCGACCATGTGCATCAGGCTGGCTCTCTGGTGGAGCCGGATCGCCTGCGCTTCGACTTCACCCACTTCGAGGGCATTACGCCCAAGCAGCTGGACGAGGTGGAGGATATGGTCAACGACGCTATTCTGTCCGGGCTGCTCATTACCACCGAAGAACTGCCCATCGCCGAGGCTAAGGCCCGGGGCGCGGTGGCTACCTTCGGCGAGAAGTATGGTCAGACCGTGAGAGTGGTGACCATGGGTGATTTCTCCATGGAACTGTGCGGCGGTACTCATCTGGACAACACCGCTAAGGCCGGCCCCTTCCGCATCAAGAGCGAGAGTAGTGTGGCTTCCGGTGTGCGCCGTATCGAGGCCACCACCGGCAAGGTCACCATGGAGGATATGCGCCGCAGCCGCGGGCTGCTGAACAAGGCATCCCAGTTCTTCAAGTCCGCGCCGGAGACGCTGCTGGAGCGTCTGGAGCAGCAGGCCAGCGAGATGAAGGCGCTGCGGCAGGCGTTGGAGAAATTCAAGAGCGAGGCGTCCATGGGCGAGGCCAAGCAGATTCTGGCCTCCGCCAAGACCGTGGACGGGCTGCACGTCATCACCGGCACCCGTCAGGGGCTGGACGCCAACGCCCTGCGGCTGATGGGCGACTTCCTGCGGGACAAGGATCCCAGCGTGGTGGGCGTGCTGGCCAGCATCGTGGGCGAGAAGGTCACGTTCCTGGCGGTGTGCGGCAAGGAGGCCGTGGCGCGGGGCGTGAAGGCTGGCGATCTGGTTAAAACCGTGTCCGCCGTGTGCGGCGGCAAGGGCGGCGGAAAGCCGGACAGCGCCATGGGCGGCGGCACCGATCTGCTGAAGGTGGACGACGCGCTGGCGGCTGTGGACGATTTCGTGGCGGAAAAGCTGAAGTAAGAACGCGCAAGACTGCCGGAAAAGTCGTTCCCGTCATTCCGAGGAGTACCCCAAGGGCACTTGCTTCGCGGCGCGAAGCGACGTGGGAATCCGTATTCTTTTAGCTGAGATCTGCAAAATGTAAGAGCTGTGCATTTTGGAGACGGATTGCCGCGCCAGTGTGAACACTAGCTCGCAATGACAGACTTTTTCCGGCAGGTTGAACGACCACTATACTATATTATATCCGAAAGGAGATGCGACCATGAAGAACGATTGCCTGTTCTGCGCCATTATTGACGGGGAGATCCCCAGCAAAAAGGTGTATGAGGACGAGCAGTGCTACGCCTTTTATGATATCGAGCCGCAGGCACCGGTACACTTTTTGGTGGTGCCCAAGGCACATATCTGCTGCGCCAATGCCATCACGGCGGACAACAGCGGTGTGGTGGCCCATTGCTTCGAGGTCATCGCCAAGATCTGCAGGGAGCTGGGCGTGGAGAGCTACCGAATCGTCAACAACTGCGGCGATCAGGCGGGACAGACCGTGAAGCACCTGCACTTCCATGTGCTGGCGGGGCGGGATATGACCTGGCCTCCGGGCTAAAGGAGAACAGAAAAAGGGTCGGCGGGAGCCGGCCCTTTTTTCTGTGCGGCGGTGCGGGGCGGGACGGGGGCGTTTTACGCCGCTGCGCGGCTACACCTTATCCACCCCCTGCGGGGGCACCTGTCTCCCTGCGGGTCGGCGGGAGCCGGCCCTTTTTTCTGTGCGGCGGTGCGGGGCGGGACGGGGGCGTTTTACGCCGCTGTGCGGCTACACCTTATCCACCCCCTGCGGGGGCACCTGTCTCCCTGCGGGTCGGTCGGTTCGCGGATCTGACAGGCCACCGGCCTGTCATTCAACACCGCGAACCCCCAGGGGGAAGGCTGGGGGAAAATTTTGGGGGTGTTGCCCGTTTGCGGGCAACTTTTTTGCTTTCCGGGGGATGGGGTATAGACGATCTTGATAAGGGGGTACGGATATGAAGTACAGAAAGAACGGGACGGACGCAGTGTGCGGACAGTGCGACCTGTGCGGCGGAGAGCTGCGGCGGGGAGAGCGATACTACCGGATCAGCGGTGAGAACGTGTGCAGGGGCTGCCTGGCAGATTTCGCGGCGCAGATACTGGCGGCGTATGAGGTGGTCGGAGGTGAGGCGGATGCATAAGACGGCGGCACCCTGGGAGGAACTGCGGGAGAAGTACGAGGCGGGCGGATATACCTATATGCAGCTGGCGAAGGAATACGGCGTTTCGGTGCAGAGCGTGGGGCGGCACGCGCGGAAGGAGAACTGGGTCAGCGGGTGCCGGAACGAGAGACGGCGCAGGGCGGAGAGCAGGGATTGCCTGCTGGAAATGACGCGGGCGCTGATGCGGGGCGCAAAGCGGGCGGCCGAGGAGGCGGAAAAAGGTGAGGCGTGCACCAAGGAGCTGAAGGAGCTGGCGGGGATATTGCAGACGCTGGCGGGGTTGGAGAAGGAGCTGGGCGGCGGGACCGCGGTGCAGACGGTGCAGGTGCTGATGGGAGAGGAGGTACGGGCGCTGAGCGAGTAAGCACGGAGAGAAGAGAGACAAGGGGGAGAGAACATGGGGGATATATACATCGGGACGCCGAACGCAAAGCAGGACGAATTTCTGCGGTGCAAAAAGAAGTACGTCGCTTTCGGCGGGGCACGGGGCGGCGGGAAAAGCTGGGCGGTGCGGTGCAAGGCCAAGCTGCTGGCGCAGCGGTATCCGGGGATACGGATGCTGCTGGTGCGGCGGACCATGCCGGAGATCGAGGCAAACCATTTGGAGACGCTGCGGCTGGAGCTGGCGGGTACGGCCGTATACCGGGCGGAGGAGAGACGGTTCGTGTTCGGGAACGGGAGCGTATTGCAGTTCGGATACTGCGCCTGCGACCGGGACGCGGATCGCTATCAGGGCGCGGAGTACGACGTGATCTTTTTCGACGAGGCCACGCAGCTGAAGGAGCAGTGGATGCGGAAGCTGGCGGCGTGCGTGCGCGGCGTGAACGGATTTCCCAAGCGCATTTACTACACGTGCAACCCGGGCGGGCCGGGGCATGGGTATATCAAGCGGCTGTTTATCGACCGGCGGTATGAGCCGGGGGAGAACGGGGGCGAGTACGCGTTCATACCGGCGCGGGTGACGGACAACGGGGCGCTGCTGGCGCGGCAGCCGGAGTATATACGGCAGCTGGAGGCGCTGCCGCCGAAGCTGCGGGCGGCGTGGCTGGAGGGACGGTGGGACGTGCTGGCGGGACAGGTGTTCCAGGAGTTCACGGACGACCCGGCGCACTACGCGGACCGGCGGTGGACGCATGTGATCCGGCCCTTTGACATCCCGCGGGAGTGGAACGTGTACAGAAGCTACGACTTCGGGTACGCCAAGCCCTTTTCCTGCGGCTGGTGGGCGGTGGACTTCGACGGGTGCGTGTACCGGATATTGGAGCTGTACGGCTGCACGGGGACGCCGGACGAGGGCGTGCTGTGGACGCCGGAGCGGCAGTTCGCGGAGATACGGCGGATGGAGGACGAGCACCCATATCTGCGGGGCCGGACCATACGGGGGGTGGCGGACCCGGCCATCTGGGACGCCAGCCGGGGCGAGAGCATTTATGAGACGGCGCTGAAGCACCGGCTGTTCTTTGAAAAGGGGGACAACCGGCGGATACCGGGGTGGATGCAGCTGCACTACCGGATGAGCTTTGACGGGGAGGGGTACCCCATGCTGTATGTGTTCGAAAACTGCCGGGCGTTCATACGGACGGTACCGGGGCTGTCGTACAGCACCACTGCGCCGGAGGATGTGGACACGGGACAGGAGGACCACGCGGCGGATGAGAGCCGGTATTTCTGCATGATGCGGCCCATCGCGCCCCGGGAGAGGACGGAGATACGGCGGGAGCCGTGAGAAACCGGGGGAGGGGCGCGGCCCCTCCCCCGGTCCGAATTCCGCAGACGACGAAAATGCAAAATTTTACACAAAAGGGCTGGACAAATTATGCAGCCGTGCTATAATCTGATTATCCGCAGGAGTACTCCTGCTTTGGCGTTTTAAGCTTGTTAAAACGAAGCACCCTGCGGAAATCTAAAAAAACCCGGGGTAAGAAAAATGAAAAAGATATTGGCAACCATTTTGGCGCTGGTGTTGGCGCTGGGACTCACCGCTACCGTCTGGGCAGCAGACGTCAGCGGTAGCACATCGACAAAGGCAGCAAAAATCGGCGGCACAGAGTATGGCACTCTGCAAGATGCTATTAACGCCGCGAGCGATGGTGAAAACACGGTGGTGGTGCTTTTGAATAACCTGACGGAGAGCATTACTGTCGCTAAAGAAAAATCAATCACGCTGGATTTGAGTGGTTACACGCTGACTAACGAAGCGGGGAAGCATACCATTACCAACTATGGTGATTTGACCATCACCAGCACTGGTGTTGTGGACAACGTAAGCCATGCCCGCGCGGCACTGTACAATGCACCTGGTGCAGTGGCAACTTTGAATGGCGGTACGTTTGATAGAAGCTATGAAGCGGGCCAAAATGCAGATGATAATGGCGGCAATTCTTATTACACGATTAAGAATTTCGGAGAGATGGTTGTTAACTCCGGCGTTACCGTGCAGCAGGATGGGACCAGCAATCATGGTACGAACGGAAAGTTTTCCAGCCTGTTTGCAAATGGCTGGCAGAGCGTAAGCACTGCGGGGCAGGGGAGTGAGCCGGCATATACTAAGGACGCGGTTCTCACCATCAACGGCGGCACATTTATTGGCGGCCTGAATACTGTGAAGAATGACGATTGCGGTGTGATGACTATTAACGGCGGTGAGTTTAAAAACTTTGCGCAAGCCTGTGTGCAGAATCACAATAAATTGACCATTACAAACGGAAAATTTGACGGCTCCGAGTTGCAAGCTGCAAGTAGGACGGTGTCGGTTATCTATAACTGCGGTTGTGGCGCAGATAATGACAAGGGTATGCTGTCTATTTCTGGCGGTACTTTTATCGGCGGAAAAGAGAGAACCTACGTTATTTGTGATGTAAGCACCGTGAGCGAAGCATATACGGACATTTCCGGCGGTACTTTTACGAAGGGGTCGGCTACAATGATCGGCAAGATCGACAGTGCCAAAGTGGCTGTCTCCGGCGGCACCTTTAAGGATGCTGCGGGCAATGCAGTTGACGTGTCTGCGTATCTGGTAGCGGGCAAGCAGCAGAACAGCGATGGTTCCGTTGGCAACAAGTCCTATTACTACTACCCCTCCACCAGCGATACCACCACGTCTACCACCACCAAGGGCTCTCCCAAGACCTTTGACGCGGGCATCGGTATCTACGCCGTGACAGCAGTGCTGTCCGTGACCGGTATGGCGTGGACCGCTAAAAAGCGTCACTAAGAGCAAATAAAAAAGAAAGCCCGTAAGGGCTTTCTTTTTTTGCGCTTTTTTTGGTGGGAAGGCTTGGGACAAAAAATTTGGGGCGTTGCACGTTTGCGGGCAACTTTCGGGCTGGGCGGGGGCAGGGACAGAACATGAAAGGGAGGTGCTCGGATGGAGCAGGAGACAAGGACCGCGCGGGACGCCGGTGCTCCGGTGAAGATCGGGGCGGAGGCGGTACGGGCCGCGGCGGAGGTGCTGCGGCGCTATCGCGCGGGCAAGCAAAATCTGGACAGGCGCATCATCGACAACGAGCAGTTCTGGAAGCTGCGGCACTGGGAGCAGATGGAGAAGGCGGGCGAGGGCGGCAATCCGGAGGACGTGCGGCCGGCCAGCGGCTGGCTGGTGAACTGCATCCTCAGCAAGCACGCGGACGCCATGGACTGCTATCCGGAGCCGACGGTGCTGCCCCGGGAGCCGGGAGACCGGCAGGAGGCAGAGACGCTGAGCCGTATCCTGCCGGTGCTGCTGAAAAACGACCGGTTCAGGCGGACGTATTCCAAGGCGTGGTGGGACAAGCTGAAGTCCGGGTGCGCCGTGTACGGCGTGTTCTGGGACAACGAAAAGCTGCACGGGCTGGGCGACGTGAGCATCCGCAGTATGGATGTGCTGAACCTGTTTTGGGAGCCGGGGGTCACGGACATACAGGAGTCGGAGCACTTTTTCTGCACGGAGCTGGTGCCCAACAACCATCTGGTGCGGAGATGGCCGGAGCTGGAGGGGAAGCTGGGGCGCGGCGGCGCGCAGGTGAGCCGGTATCTCTTCGACGACAAGGTGGACACGTCGGAGCAGTCGCTGGTGGTGGACTGGTACTACCACACGGAGCGTGAGGGACGGCAGGTGCTGCAGTACTGCAAGTTCGTGGGGGAGAACGTGCTGTATGCCACGGAGAACGACCCGGAGATGGCGGCGCGGGGCTGGTACGACCACGGGAAGTACCCGTTCGTGTTCGATACGCTGTTTCCCGAGGAGGGGACGCCCTGCGGGTATGGGTATGTGGATCTGTGCAAGTCGGCGCAGAAGCAGATCGACCTGATGAACCAGGCTATTCTGAAAAACACGCTGGCGGCGGCGACGCCGCGGTTTTTCATCCGGGCGGACGGCGCGGTGAACGAGAACGAGTATGCCGACTGGACGAGGCCCTTCGTGCACACCAACGGGAACCTGGGTGCGGACTCCATCGCGCCGATCCGGGTGCCGGCGCTGGACAGCGTGTATGTGGCGGTGCTGCAGAACAAGATCGCGGAGATGAAGGAGACGGCGGGCAACCGGGACGTGATGAGCGGCGGCACCGCCGGCGGCGTGACGGCGGCCACGGCTATTGCGGCTTTGCAGGAGGCGGGCGGCAAGCTGTCGCGGAATATGATCGACGACGGGTATGAGGCGTTTTCACAGGTGGTGACGCTGTGCATCGAGCTGATCCGGCAGTTTTACGACGTGCCGCGGCAGTTCCGGCTGCTAGGCCGGGACGGCGGGGCGTTCGTCGCCTACGGCAACGGGGGCCTGCGGCCCAGGGCGCTGCTGACCGGGGGCTATCGCGTGCCGGAGTTCGACCTGGAGGTGATGGCACAGGACGAGACGCCGTACCAGACCATGGAGTACAACCAGCTGGCGCTACAGCTGTTCCAGATGGGGTTCTTCCGCAGCGATATGGCAGAGCAGGCGCTGCGGTGCCTGGAGCTGATGCAGTTCCGCAGCAAGGACACGCTGGCGGAGGTCATCCGGCAGGGACAGAAGGAGACGGACCAGAAGGCGTGGCTGACGGAGGCGCTGCGGCGGGCGGTGACGCTGCTGGACAAGAGCCAGGGGACCCATCTGGCGGAGGCGCTGGAACGGGAACTGGAAAAACGGGAGAGCAGCGGCGGAAAGGCGGCGGTGCGCCGAAGCAGTGACGCGGTGACGCGGCAGCGGCAGGCCACGCGGCAGGCGGTACGGCCCAGATGATACGGGCCAGCTGCGGCGGCGCGCACCTTACGGTGCGGGGCCACGCCGGGTATGGCGAGTATGGGAAGGACATCGTATGCGCGGCGGCGTCCGCGCTGGTGTACGCGCTGGCGGGGAGATTGCGGGAGACAGGACGGCTGGAACGGTTCCAAAGCGCGCCGGGATACGCGGAGATCGCGGGGACAGGGGACTGTGCCCGGGAGTTCGCGCTGGTGCGGTGCGGGCTGGCGCTGCTGGCGCGGCAATACCCCGGCAGGGTGGAAGTTGGGTCGTGACCTACCACGGGGAGGAGAGTTCGGATGGACGAGCTGGAAAAGACGGCGCAGGAGACTGCGGAGGAGACGGGCGGAATGGCTCCCGACGCCGGGGAGCAGCAGGTACCTGACGGGGAACAGGGGGTACCTGGCGGGGAAGAGGACTTCGAGACGCTGATACGCGGCCGGTACAAGGGGGAATTCGACGCACGAGTGCGGCGAATACTGGACGGACGGCTGCGGGGACTGCGGCAGGAGAACGAGAGGCTGCGGGAGATGGCGGCCGCGGCGGAGACGGCGCGGCAGCGGGAGCAGGAGGCGCAGCTGCAGGCCGCGATGGAATTCGCGGTGATCCGGGCGCGGCAGCAGATGGCCCAGGCCATCGCCAGCGGCGGAAGCCGCGTGGCGGAGAACGGCGGACGGCGCAGAAGCGTCAGCCGCTGGGATCCCAAGGGTCTCAGCGGGGCGGAGCTGGCGGCGATACGGAAGAGAGTACAGGATGGAGAGAAGATCAGATTTTAGAAAGGGAGAGAAAACATGGAGATGAATTTGCAGATGTTTGCGGAGAACACCCAGACCACGGCGGGCCTGAGCGCGGAGATGAAGACCTACTACGGCATGGAGCTGCTGGAGAACGCCAAGCCGCAGCTGGTGCACAACCAGTTCGCGGCCACGAAGGGCCTGCCTGCCGGCGGCGGCAAGACCGTGGAGTGGCGTAAGTTCGGCGCCTTTGACAAGGCGCTGAAGCCTCTGACCGAGGGCGTGACGCCCGATGGCAGCGGTATCTCCGTCAGCTACATCACCAAGGAGCTGGCGCAGTACGGCGACTACACCACCGTGTCGGATATGCTGGATCTGACGGCCATCGACGACGTGGTGCTGGAGATCACTGACCGTCACGGCAGCAATATGGGCCTGACGCTGGACACGGTGACCCGAAACGAGATCCAGCAGGGCAAGCAGGTGATCTACGCGCCCAAGATCGGCAGCGACGGCACCAAGACCGACGTGACCAGCCGCATGACGCTGGACAAGGACTGCCGCATGACCAGCGAGCTGGTGGCCAAGGCGGCGACCCAGCTGAAGAAGATGAACGCGCCTACCTTTGACGGCAAGTATGTGCATCATCCACCCCAGCGTGGCCTTTGACCTGCGCCAGGACGAGGCGTGGATCGCCGCCCACCAGTATGCCGGGGCCACGGAGCTGTTCTCCGGCGAGATCGGCGAGCTGCACGGCGTGCGCTTCGTGGAAACCACGGAGGCGAAGATCTATCGCGGCGAGGACCTGGCCGCCGACAGCCGCACGCTGAAGGTGAACGGCAACGTTATGGCCAGCACCGACGTGACCTTCAACGGCGGTACTGTGGCTGCCGGCGCGCTGGCGGGCCGCTATGTGGTGCTGGGAGGCACCCGCTGCCAGGTGGTGAGCAACACCGACGCGAAGCTGGTGCTGGACAAGACCGTCACTGTGGGCGACAAGGAGGTCATCTACCCCGGCGAAGGCGGCAAGCAGGGCTGCGCCGTGTACGGCTGCCTGTTCCTGGGCAAGGGCGCCTATGGCGTGGTGGACCTGAGCGAGGGCACGGAGGTCATCGTGAAGCCCCGCGGCAGCTCCGGCACCGCCGACCCGCTGGACCAGCGCTCCAGCGTGGGCTGGAAGGGCGTACACGCCGCGGCTATCCTGTACGACGAGTACATGGTGCGCGTGGAGTGCGGCAGCAGCTATTCGGACGAGGACAAGGCGAACTGACGGAGCGTGAAGCAGGGGCGGACGGGTCGTCCGCCCCTGCGGGAAATGCCGCCGTCAGCGCGGCCACGCCGCGCTGACGGGACGTCGAGGCCACCGCCCCCTGCGGAACGCGGGCGGACGGCGGGGCGAGGTCTTACATGGGGAAAGGAGAAGGGCGAGATGAAGGAGAAAATGACAACGGTGCTGCTGCCCAGAGGCAGAAAGCAGGAGGAGAATTTTGTCATCGTGTCCGTCAACGGACGCAGCTGGAAGATCATGCGCGGCGTGGAGGTGCGCGTACCGGTGTGCGTGGCGGAGGTGCTGGAAAACGCCGCCATGATGGCGGAGGCGGCCCGGCGCTATGTGGACGAGAGAGCGTCCTGAGGTGACGGCCATGGCAAGGACGACGGCAAAACAGGTGCTGGACCGGGTGGACGCGCTGCTGCCCAATGGGTATGCGCGCGCGGAGAAGCTGCGGTGGCTGGCCCAGGCGGAGGGCTTTGTGCGGCGGGAGCTGTGCCGGGAGACGGGGGAACTGCCGGCGCTGACCGAGGTAACAGAGCTGACGGCGGAGCCGCCCTTTGACGAGCTGTACCGGCACTATGTGGAGGCGCAGGTGCACTATGCCAACGGGGAGACGGCACGGTACAACAGCGCGGCGGGACTGTGGAACAACGCGTTTCTGACCTATCGGGACTACCGGGCCAGGACGGCGGTGCCGGAGGGCGGCGCGCCGGCGCTGCGGCTGTGCTGAAAGGGGGCGGCGGAGATGTATTTTCCCAAGCTGAAGGCGGCGGCGCAGCAGCGGGCAGGCGTAGAGCAGTTCGGGGGACTGGACCGCCGTCCGGGCAGCGGCGCGGGGAGCCTGGAGCAGATGGAGAACCTGTGGAGCAGCGGGTATCCGGCGCTGGAGACGCGGCCCCTGCGGCGGACGGTGACGCAGCTGACAAAGCCCAACGGCATGACGGAGAAGGACGGATTGTTCTGGGTGGACGGCACGGCGCTGTATGTGAACGGCGCGAAAACGGGGTTGGTGCTGACGGACAGCCGGAAGCAGCTGGTGAGCATGGGGGCGTATCTGCTGATCTTTCCGGACAAGAAGTACATCAATACCCAGGACCTGACGGATTTCGGGAGCATGGAGAATGTGCGGACCACCACGGGGGAGGTGACGTTCACCCTGTGCGACGGGACGGGGGAGAGTCTGGGCAGCTACGCGGCGGGCACGGAGGCGCCCCAGGAGCCCCGGACGGGGGATCTGTGGCTGGACACGGAGCGATCGGAGAGCGTGATGCGGCGGTATGACGGCAGCACATGGACGGCGCTGACGGAGGTGTACACAAAGATCGCCGCTGTGGGCGTGGGACTGGGCTTCCGCGCCGGGGACGGCGTGACGGTGGCAGGCTGCGGCGCGGCGGAGCTGAACGGCCTGCACGTATTGCAGGCGGCGGAGGACGACTGGGTGCTGGTGCCGGCGCTGTGCCGGACGCTGGACAGCCAGACGGCTGCGGTGACGGTGATGCGGCTGATGCCGGAGATGGACTTTGTGGTGGAGCAGGGCAACCGGCTGTGGGGGTGCAAATACGGCATCGTGGATGGACAGGCGGTGAACGAGATATACGCCTGCGCGCTGGGAGATTTCCGCAACTGGAACAGCTTTGCGGGGCTGAGCACCGACAGCTACGCCGCCGCCAGAGGCTCGGACGGACCCTTTACCGGGGCGGCGGCCTGCATGGGCGGCGTGGTGTTCTTCAAGGAGAGCTGCATGGAGCGTATCTATCCGGCGGCGGGCGGCGGGCACCAGATCGTGACGGTGCCGTGCAGCGGCGTGCGGAAGGGTGCGGAGAGGACCGTGGCCGTGGCGGACGGTGTGGTGTACTATCTGGGGAACGACGGGGTGTACGCCTTTGACGGAAGTATGCCGGTGTGCGTATCCCGGGCGCTGGGCGACAAGCGGTACACCGGCGGCGTGGCCGGCGGGGGAAGCGGCCGGTACTGGCTGTCCGCCGTGGACGCGGTGGGAGAGACGGAGCTGCTGGTGTACGACACGCAGAAGCGGCTGTGGCACCGACAGGACAATACGGCGGCGGTGGCCTTCGCCCGGTGGAACGGGGAGATGACAGTACTGTGCAGCGACGGACGGCTGCTGGATACAAGCGGTACATTGGGAACGGCGGAGACGGGGTTCTCCTGGAGCGCCGAAAGCGGCGACCTGGGACTGTACACGCCGGAGCACAAGTATCTCTCGCGGCTGGAGCTGCGGCTGAAGACGGCGGCCGGGAGCACGGTGAAGGCGTACGTCTGCTATGACGGGGACAACGTCTGGGAACAGGTGGGCGGTGTCTCCGGCGAGGCGGGGCAGACCCGCGGCGCGGTGCTGCAGGTGCGGCCCCGGCGGTGCGGGCATCTGCGGCTGAAGCTGGCCGGGGACGGACCGTGCCGGGTGTACAGCGCGGCAGCGGTGTATGAGAAGGGAAGTGACGGGCCATGAGCGTGCTTGCCCTGCCGATGGCACCGGCGGGATCGGTGCAGGAGCAGGTGACGCAGCAGTATGCGTATCTGGTGCAGATGGCCCAGCAGCTCAACCTGGCGCTGGGACAGCTGGAGGCGCTGGGCGGCGGGGCCGGAGAGGCCTCCGCCCGGCGGCAGGCCAACGGGCGCTTGGGCACGGCGGCATCGGAGACGGCGGACGGGCAGTATGAGACGCTGCGGAGCATGATCCTGAAGACGGCGGACCAGGTACAGAAGACCACGGCGGCATTGACGGCGAAGCTGGAGGAGGAATATGTGGCGAGCTCGGACTTCGGCAGCTATGTGGCGAAGCTCAGCGCCCAGCTGGAGGCGGCACCGGAGGCGGTGACGCAGTATTACAGCTTTTTCTCCGACCTGCAGGCCAACGTGGAGAAGGTGGACGCGGCCTTCGCGCACTATAAGCTGGACACGGAGGGGTATATCCGCACGGGTATCGTGTACTACGACGGGGCCGCGCCGGTGTATGGCGTGGCTGTGGGACAGGACCTGACGTGCAGAGAGGTGGACGGCGAGAAGGTGGTGGAGCAGAACAACTTTCGCGCGGTGTTCACCGCCACGCGGCTGTCCTTCTGGCAGGACGCCACGGAGGTGGCCTATGTGTCCAACAACCGGCTGTACATCACGAACATTACGGTGCTGGGCGGTATCGATGTAGGGCAGTGGAGCTTAGAGGCGGCGGAGGGCGGACTGGCCTTCCGGTGGATCGGAGGGTGAGTGTGTGAGCTATACGGCGTTGGACAGCATCCAGTGGGGCGGCGTGCCGAAGATCGGCGTCAGCTTCGGCTATGACAGCCGGCGCAGCGGCAGCGCGATGCAGTACAGGATCTATGTGACCGTGGCGCCGCTGACAGGGGCATCGTATTTTGGGTACCCTATCTATCTGTCGGTGACGGTGGACGGCGGAAGTGTGTGCAGCGGGCATACGCTGAAGGCGGCATCGCCCAGCCGGTGGAGCGGCGCGATCGAGTACGACAGCGGCTGGGTAACAGCGGCAGGAGCGGTGGGCACCGCGCCGCTGGGGATACGGCTGTACAGCGGCTCCGGGTCTGCCAGAGACGACAGCTACGGCTATGCGCTGCCGGTGGAGCGCGTGGAGGACATTGGAGATTTCTCGCTGACGGCGGGGGACGCGGTGATCGGACAGACGGGGACGCTGACGCTGACGCGGCCCGGGTATGGGTATAGCTTTACGTTCAGCTATGTGCTGAGGGCGGCCTCCGGAACGCTGAGCAGCGGTGCGCTGCGGACGGTGAGCAGCAGCGCGGGGCGCGTGGTGTACCAGTGGACGGTGCCGGAGTCGCTGGCCGGGGAGTTGCCGGAGACAACGCACGGCACCGGGACGGTGACGGTGAAGGTGTACAGCGGCGGTACGCCGGTGGGGAGTCTGAGCGCGGCGTTCACGGCCTATGTGCCGGAGACCATGCGGCCCACGGCGGCGCTGACCACGGAGGTGGTAAACGACGGTACGGCAGCGGAGAGCTGGGGGCTGTGTGTGCAGGGCATCAGCCGGATACGGTATGCGGCGACGGCGGCGGCACAGGGCGGCGCGTCCGTGCGGTCGGTGCAGTTCCGCTTTGCGGGGCAGGAGCTGACCGGCACTGCTGGGACGACGGCGGTCATCGGTATCAGCGGGACGCTGCGGCCCACGGTCACGGTGACGGACAGCCGGGGACGGTCGGCGACGGCGACAGGCGAGGCGGTGACGGTGGCGGCGTACTATCCGCCGGCCATCACGGCGTCCATGGCGGCGCGGTGCGCCGCGGACGGCACAGAGAAGGACGACGGGGCGTATCTGAAGGTGAAGTGCGCGGCACAGTGCGCCGATGTGCAGGGGCACAATACGGTGGTCCTGCGGGCGCGCTTCCGGCCCGTGGGCGGCGCGTGGAGCGGCTATGTGACATTGCTGCCGGGGGCAGAGCAGCTGCTGGGCGGCGGGCTGGACGGCGGGACCTCCTATGAGGTGGAGCTGAGCGCGGAGGACACGGTGGGCAACGTGCGGGTGGTGCGGTATACGGCGGCCACCAGCCGGGTGACGCTGCATCTGCGCGCCGGCGGAATGGGCGCGGCCTTCGGCAAATATGCGGAGCAGGAGGCGTTGGAGTGCGTGTGGCCGGCGGTGTTTTACGGGGATGTGGCGGTATCCGGTGCGCTGACGGTGAACGGACAGACAGTGGAGGCGATGCTGTTTCCGGTGGGCAGCGTGCGCCTGACAGACAGCCCTGCGGCGCCGGAGACACCGGTAGGCGCAGCGTGGGAGAGCGTGGAGACAGGCATCGCCGGCGTGTATGGCTGGCGGCGCACGACATGACGAGGAGGAGAGAGGCATGGCATCGACGTATACGATGGTGGCGTACGGTTCACAGGGCAGCGCGGTGCGGCAGCTGCAGAATGAATTGAACAAGCGGGGGTATAGTCTGGACCAGGATGGTATCTTCGGCAAGAAGACGAGAGCCGCGGTACGGGACTATCAGAAGAAGAACGGACTGACGATGGTGGACGGCATTGCCGGTGACGAGACGTGGGGGAGCCTGCTGTCCGCGCCTACGGCGGCGGAGGAGGGGGGGGCGGGCCCCCCCGCCGCTGCTTGGCGTAGAGCTTGATCGTGTTGAAAACGCGGCGGTAGACGACGCCCGCATCGAACGGGCGGCTGACATAGTCCGACACGCCCAGCTCGTAGGCGCGGCGCACAACGGTGTCGGCGTCCTCGCTCGAGATCATGATGACGGGGATGTCCTCGATCCAGTGGCTGCGGTTCATCTCGCTCAGCACCGCAAAGCCGTCCATGACCGGCATGACGATGTCCAGCAGGATCAGCGCAATGCCGGTGCCGTACTGCTCCAGCATGGCCAGGCATTCCCTGCCGTTCGTCGCCTCCAGAATGTTGTAGTCGCAGCCCAGGATCTCCGCCAGAATGGCGCGGTTCATCTCGGAGTCGTCCACAATTAAAATGCTCTGGCGGGAATGGCTTTCGCGCCCGGCAGCGCTCAAAGCGCCGTCCCGGGCGTTGTCCTCGGTCACGACCATGTTTTTGCGGTTCTTGGCCTGGTACATCAGCTTGTCGGCGCGGGAGACTGCCTGCTCCACGGTCTCGCCGGGCTGCATTATCACGCCGCCGATGCTGGAGGACAGCTGCAGACGGGAATACCCCGGCACGCTGGCGGTGTGCAGCTGCTCCCGGATGCGGTCCAGCTTGGCCAGGAACGCCGCGCGCTCAATGCCCGGCAGCACCAGCAGGAATTCGTCGCCGCCGTAGCGGATGAGCACGTCCGATTTGCGGATGCTGGCGCGCACCACGTCAACGCAGGTGCGCAGCGCCATGTCGCCGGCCTGATGGCCGTAGGTGTCGTTGATCAATTTAAAGTCGTCCAGATCCAGCACGACCACACCGGCGGGGTCGGTCTTGTCCTTGAGCTCGTCCTCAAAGTAGAGGCGGTTGTAGCTGTCGGTCAGTGCATCGTGGTAGAGCTTGGTGTGGTAGCGCGTGATGCTGTCTATCAGGCGGTCCCCGTTTTCGGGGTCAATGAGGGTCTCGCCGTCCAGCTTCTGGACCAGCTCCATGACACAGGGAGCGCCGTCGACCTCGCGGTAGACGGCGGTGACCTGAAAGACTTCGCTGCCCATGTATTCCAGCTTGGTGCGCTGGCGGTGATCCTCCAGCACCTGCCGGGAGATGCAGTTCCGGCAGGGGGTGTTTTTGCCCCAATAGCTGTAGCAGCTGCAAAAGCTGTTGACGGACTCCTCGCCGCCGACCTGCGCAGCATCCAGCAGCCGCACCACAGTAAAGATGGTGCGGTATTGGGCCATTTCCGTTTCGACCTGTTCTCTGGTCATAGTGCTTCCGCCTTTGTGTGAAGGAATGGGTAGATAAAAATTGTGTTACATATAAAAACATTATAGCATTGCGGGGTGTTTTTTGTCAATGTGGCAAAGGGGGACCCCATGACCGCCCGGCAACGGATTGCCGTAGGGGGGCAGCCTCCCGGCGGCCCTGTCCTACCTGCTGCCCGCCCCGCATATACATACCGCAGGAGGTACATGCCATGCGTCGGATCGGATTCTACTTACTTATAATAACCGTCTTTCTGCTTGCGCCGCTGCTTGCACTGCCGCAAAAGGCTGTCCCGGCCCCCGCTGCGGCGCCGACCCCCACCCCAACCGCCGTTGCCCGGGCCGCCGCGCCCTACCGCGCTGTGTGGGTCAGCTATCTGGAATGGGAGCAGGTCGATTTCTCGTCGGCGGAGGCGTTCACGCAGGCAATCGGCACAATGCTGGACAATATACAGTCGATTGGCGCAACAGTCGTGCTGGCGCAGGTGCGGCCCTTCGGCGATGCGCTCTACCCCAGCGACTACTTCCCGTTCAGCCACCTCTGCACCGGCACGCAGGGGCAGGACCCCGGGTTTGACCCGCTGGCACTGCTGGTGGACGCCGCCCACGCGCGGGACTTACAGCTGGAAGCCTGGGTCAACCCTTACCGCATCCAGGCCGGGCAGACCCCGGCGCTGTGCGGCGCAAGCCCGGCGCGGCTGCACCCGGACTGGGTCAGGTACACCGACACCGGCGCGTATCTCGACCCCGCCAGCGCGGACGTGCGGCAGTACATTGCCGACGGGGTGGGGGAGCTGTGCGCAAGGTACGCTGTGGACGGCATCCACTTTGACGACTATTTTTACCCCACCACCGACCCGGCCTTTGACGCGGCGGACTACGCGGCCAGCGGCAGCACACTGACGCAGGACGACTGGCGGCGGGAGAACGTGAACGCCCTGATGGAGCTTTGCCACGCCGCGGCCCGGCGGTACGGCGTGCGGTTCGGCGCAGCCCCGGCGGGCGACCCGGAGCAGAACTACACCCTGCAATACAGCGACGCGGCCCGCTGGCTGCGGCAGGGGACTGTGGATTACCTGATGCCCCAGCTTTATTGGGGGCAGGAATATATAAAAAACGGCGATGCGTCGCACAGCTTTGCGCAGCTGGCCACCGCGTGGGCCGCACTGCCCCGCGCGGCGGGCGTGAAGCTGTACGCCGGGCTGGGGGCCTACCGCGTCGGCGCAGGGGATGGGTCCGATGCCGGCTCCGAGTGGTTTTCCGGCCATGCACTGGCCGACCAGCTTGCTTTGCTTGCCCGCTTAGGGGTGCAGGGCGCGGGGCTCTACCGCTACGGCAGCCTGTTTGCCAATTCCGGCGCCCCGGCGCTGGCGGAAAGTGAAGCGGAGGCAATAAAAGGTGTCTGGCAGGGCTGACCGGAAAATCCGGTGCAGACTGTCGAAAAACTCTTGTAGGGGCGAGCATTGCTCGCCCGTGCCCGTTTGCCTTGTAAGCAAACCACCCGGAAAAATGCGTTGCTGCGGTAAGTTGGCGGGCGACCAATGGCCGCCCCTACATACGCAATAAGGCAGGAATGCAATTTTTTGACAGTCTGGACCGGAAAATCCGGTGGTGCCGACAAAGATTTGGTACTTGCAAAAGCGGTAAAAATGCAAGATAATAGAGAGGCGGGCGGCTTGCGGCTGCCCGCAGGACCCAAGGGAAGATAAAGGAGAAACTCCATGAACAATACAAACGACCTCTATAACCGCTGGCTTGCCCAGCCGGATCTGGACGACGCCGTCAAAGCCGAGCTCGTCTCCATCGCGGGCGACGGCGACGCCGTCACGGACCGCTTTTACCGCGATCTGGAATTCGGCACCGGCGGCCTGCGCGGCGTGATCGGCGCGGGCACGAACCGGATGAACCTCTACACCGTGCGCAAGGCAACGCAGGGGCTGGCGGACTACCTCAATGCGTCCGGCCTGCCCAAAAAGGTAGCCATCGCCCACGACAGCCGCCATAACGGTGCGCTGTTCGCCCGCGAGACCGCCCGCGTGCTGGCCGCGAACGGCATTACCGCCTGCATGTACCCCCGGCTTGAGCCGACCCCTGCGCTTTCGTGGGCGGTGCGGTACCTCGGCTGCGGCGCGGGCGTCTGCGTGACGGCCAGCCACAACCCCGCTAAGTACAACGGCTACAAGGTCTACGGCGCGGACGGCTGCCAGATCACGCTGGAGGCTGCCGAAAAAATTCTGGCAGCTATCGAAAAAATTGATTGCTTTGACGATGTCCGGCTGGCAGATTTTGACGCTGCCGCCGCCGCGGGCCGCATTGTGACAATTGACGAAAAATGCCTCGATGATTTTGTGCAGGCTGTCTATGACCAGCGCGTCGGCGACGGCGCGGGCATCGACGCGCTCAAGCTCGTCTACACTCCGCTGAACGGCACGGGTCTGGAATGTGTGAAAAAGCTGCTGAAAAAGCTCGGCGTGACCCATGTGACCGTTGTGCCCGAGCAGGAAAAGCCCGACGGCGACTTCCCGACCTGCCCCTACCCGAACCCTGAGATCCGCGAAGCTATGCAAAAAGGCTTGGAGCTGTGCGACAAGGTCCGCCCCGATCTGCTGCTGGGCACCGACCCCGACTGTGACCGCTGCGGCACCGCCGTGCCCGACGGCAAGGGCGGCTACCGCCTGATTACCGGCAACGAGATGGGCATCATCCTGCTGGACTATATCTGCCGCACCCGTCTGGCACAGGGCACGATGCCCGCCGACCCCGTGGCGGTAACGACCATCGTTTCCACCGATATGGCAACGCCGGTGGCAAAAAAATACGGCGTTGAGCTGCGCCGCACCCTGACCGGCTTTAAGTTCATCGGCGAGCAGATCGGCAAGCTGGAGGCCGAGGGGCGTCCCGAACGCTATATCTTCGGCTTTGAGGAGAGCTACGGCTACCTGTCCGGCGGCCACGTCCGCGACAAGGACGCTGTCAACGCGACGCTGCTGGTCTGCGAGGCCGCGGCCTGGTACGCCCAGCAGGGCAAGACGCTGCTGGACGCCATCGAGGCGTTGTACAGGGAGTTCGGTTACTACCGCAATGCGCTGTGCAGCTTTGCCTTTGAGGGCGAGAGCGGCATGCACACGATGCAGGAGCTGATGAAGAAGCTGCGCGCCAACGCCCCGGAGGACATTGCAGGGTACAAGGTGGAGTCCGTCGTGGACTACGACACCGACGGCACCGGCCTGCCCCGCGCCAACGTGCTGGAATACCATCTGGACGGCGGGCATAAGCTGATGGTCCGCCCCTCCGGCACCGAGCCGAAAATTAAAGTGTATCTTTCCGCCGTTGGCGACAGTGAGGCAGCCGCCGATGCCGTGAACGCCGCGCTGGCCAAAGCCGCCGCGGACATGATGAAAGCGTGAACGGCATGGCAATTCTGAAATTGACCCCGAGCTGCAAGGATTATCTGTGGGGCGGCAGCCGCCTGCGCACCGATTTCGGCATCAAGAGCGACCTTGAACCGCTGGCCGAAGCGTGGGTGCTGTCCTGCCACCCGGACGGCCCGAGCTATCTGCCCGACGGCACGACGCTGGCGGACTACGTGGCCGCGCACCCCGAAGCCCTGGGCACGGACTGCGCAAAATTTGAGCAGTTCCCGGTCCTGACAAAGTTCATCGACGCCAGCAAGAACCTGTCCATTCAGGTGCACCCGTCCAACGACTACGCGCTGAAAAACGAACACCAGTACGGCAAAACCGAGATGTGGTATGTGCTGGACTGCGTGCCGGGGGCGTATCTCTACTACGGCTTTACGCACGAAATCTCCAAAGAGGAGTTTGCGGAGCGCATCAAAAATAACACCCTGACCGAGGTCCTGAACGCCGTGCCGGTGCATAAAGGCGACTGCTTTTTTATCCCGTCGGGCACGCTGCACACCATCTGCAAGGGCATCGTCGTGGCCGAGGTGCAGCAGAACTCCAACGTGACCTACCGCGTCTACGACTACGGGCGCGTCGGTGCGGACGGCAAGCCCCGCGCCCTGCACATTGAAAAGGCGTTGGACGTGACCCGCCGCACGCCGCCGCAAAAGCACGACTTCGGCAGCCATCTCGCGCAGTGCGAGTATTTCACGGTGGACGCGAAAAAAGGCGCGTTTGACGGTGCGGCTGACGAAAAGAGCTTTGTCTCGCTGCTCATCACCGACGGCGCGGGCACGCTGACCTGCGGCGGCGAGACCGTGAAGGTCAAAAAGGGCGAAAGCTATTTTATCCCCGCTGGCAGCGGCAAGTACGCCGTGACCGGCGACTGTGAGACGCTGGTGACGGTGGTGTAAATGGTTGCTTGCCGGTAGGTTCTCTCCCCCACCGCCTGCGGGCGGAGCCCCCTCGCAGAGGGGGCCAAGGTCCCTTGCCTCCCCTTGCAGGGGAGGTGGCGCCGCAGCGCCGGAAGGGTAGAGCTTGCGGCTGCCGCAAACACCCCGGGAGGGATAAATCCCTCCCCTACAAAAAAAGACGCATCCCGGTTTTTGACCGTGGTGCGTCTTTTTTGTAACCTTTTAGCAGAAAGCAGCCCTCGACGTGTTCCGCGGGCGGCGGACGGTATACTCCCAATTGACCCGGCGGGGAGACAAGCCCCGCGCGGGAAACCAGCAAAGGAGGAACCGTACATGAAAAAACGTCTGTTGGCTGTGCTGCTGGCCTGCTGTATGGCGGCAGGCATGGCCAACGCTGTGTTTGCGGCGGATGAGCTGCCCGCTACGGCGGAGTCTGCGGCGGCGATTGCGCCCGCCGACCCGGACCCGCCTGCCCCGGAACCCGAAAGTGAGGCGGAGCCGACCCCGGCGCCTGCCCCGGAACCCGAAAGTGAGGCGGAACCGACCCCGGCGGCTGACCCCGCGGCAACGCCCGAGACCGCACGCACCCTCGTGATGGAGACGCTGCTCGCCGCGCCCGACACCGCGGCGCAGACTGCCGTTGTCACAAGTGCAGAGCTGGTGGACAGCATTCGGACCGACGGCTGCTTTACAGCGAAGGTCAACGGCAGCACGGACAGACTCGACGGCGCTGTGTACACCTGGTACCGCAGCAAGGACGGCACCAACTGGGAGGAGGTCCCGCAGCAGCTCTGCTCCGGCGATGCGTGGAACATCACGCCGGGCAGCGAGCACCGGCTGAACGCTGCGCTGGATGCCTGCATTGCCGGTGTCAGGGATGCGGAACGGCTGTACTATAAGGTCGAGGTCACCGGCACCGACGGCGCAAAACTCACCGCCGCGGCCATGCAGGTGCCCTACTGCATCCAGCTGCAGAACGGCAGCTTTGAAACGCCGGATATTGCCGGGCTGAAGGCATATCACGACAAAGACAACCATACGCCCGCATCCCGGCTGTATTATTCCCCGGACGGTGAGACCGGCACCTTCTTTACCCAGTACCCGTCGGGGGAAGGGGACATCGTCTGGCAGACCACCGGCGTGGCCAGGCACTGGAAAACCGGAAGCGCCGGCCTGTACATTGAGCTGGCGGACGGCTCCAACCGCAGCTATAACGGCACGCGGAACTACCCCGAGGCCAGCTACAGCATCGACGGCGCTTACGACGGGCAGCAGTTTGCCGAGCTGAACTGCGAGGCCTACGGCGCACTGTATCAGGATGTGCTGACCGCGCCCGGCACCACGCTGCACTGGTCGCTGGCCCACCGCGCCCGCGGCAGGGGTATGCAGGACTCGATGGCGCTGCTCATCGCGCCGGTGGATGTGGCAGCGCAGATCACCGACATTCTGGCGGGCGCTTCCAGCGAGGACGACAACAGGGGACTTCTGGTGCGCGCGGCGCTGGACCGGACCGTGCAATACAACGGCGAGGAGGTCCCCATCCGCAGCTTTATGGTCGGCGGCGAGATCACCGACGGCAACGACCAGTGGGGCGTCCACAGCGGCGACTACACGGTCCGGGCGGGGCAGTATGTCAGCCGGTTCTTCTTCCTGGCGCTGTCCAGCGGCAAGGGAGACCGGCGCGAGGGCAACCTGCTGGATAAGGTCTGGTTCAGCACCGAGCCTGCGCCGCCCGTGGCCGGGCACGCCAACCTGACGCTGCGCAAGACGCTGGCGGGCAGCCTGACCGCCGACGAGCTGACCGCCGTGCGCACGGGGCTGACCTTCACCGTGACCCGCTCCGACGGCACGGCTGTGGCCGTCATAAGCGGCGCGGATATGACCGTCGGCACCGACCCGGCCCAGTGCAGCTATACCATACAGGATCTGCCTGTGGCGTCGGAGAGCGGCACACCCTACACCTACACCGTGACCGAGACCGCCCACGCCGCCCCGGCGGCGGTGCTCTATTTGGCGAGCCGCGCCGCCGTCAACGGCGACGCGCTGCAGCCCGCGGGCGACCCGCCGACGCTGGCCAACATAACGCTGCTGCAAAACGGCACGACCTACGCCGATTTTGAGAACACCTACGCCCGGCAGACCGGCAGCCTGCGGCTGACGAAGGCCGTGGACGACACAGCCCTGCGCGATGAGGCCGAGGCCGTGACGAACACCTTCACCGTCGGCAGCCTGCCCATCGGCAGCTATACGCTGGTCTATGACGACGGCACGGCCCGCACCGTCACGCTGGACGCGCCCGGCGCACTGACCGTGCCGCTCAAGGGGCTGCACAGCGTAACGGTGGAGGATGTGCCCGTGGGCAGCTACACCGTGACCGAGACCGACCACCCCGACTTAGCCGGCTGGTACTGCACGACCACCGCCGCCGCGGCGGCCGGGACGGTGCAGGTGCCGTCCGGCGGCGTGGGGGAGGCTGTCATCACCAACACCTACGCGCCGTTCCTGCGCGTCACCGTGACCAAGCAGGTCACGGGCGGCATGGGCGACACGCGCCGCGGCTTTGCGTTTACAGCGGCCATTGATGGCGCGGCGGTCACCGCGGATACCCCCTATGTGCAGCCCTACGGCGGCGCGGCGCTGACTGCGGACGGCTTCACGATCCCGCACAAGGGCAGCATCGTCATCGGGCATCTGAAGCCCGGCCATACCGTGACCGTCACCGAGGAGACGCTGACCGACTACGAAACGACAATGGACGACGGCAGCAGCGTCACGCTGGGCAGCAGCTATACCGCGACCCTGACCGGCGACGCGGCGGTGACCTGCGTCAACCATAAGGACGGCGTGCCGCCCACGGGTCTTGCGCAGGACGCGGCCCCGGCAGTCTGGCTGCTGGCGGCGGGTGCGGCGCTGGCCGTGGTCTGCCGCCGCCGAAGGGAGGCTGCACCGTGAACGAGACACAGCGCCGCCGTGCGCTGGCGGACGTGAAGGAGTTTTTTCTGCGCGCCGGGGCGCTGGCCGCACTGCTGCTGGTGCTGTTCGGCGTTGTGTTCGGACTGGCGATCCAGCCGGACGACACGATGTACCCGCACCTCAAGCCCGGCGACCTGCTGCTCTACTACCGGCTGCCGCACAGCTTTGCAGCGGGGGAGGTGGTCGTCTTTACACAGGATGACCGGCGCTGCACGGGGCGTGTTGCGGCCCGCGGCGGCGACACCGTGGAGGTGACAGAAAACGCGCTGCTGCGCATCAACGGCAGCCTTGTGGCCGAGCCGGACATTTACGAGACGACCCCCCGCTACGACAGTGATGTGACCTACCCCCTGACCCTGGCCGACGGCGAGTATTTTATCCTCTGCGACGCCCGCGAGGGTGCGCCCGACAGCCGCCGGTACGGCCCGGTGACGGCAGAAAATATCGCCGGGCGGGTCATTGCGATTGTGAGGAGGAATGAGATTTAGAGACTATAGGGAAGAAGGATGCAGAGATACACTCGGCCCTCATCCGGCCTCGGGCGGGGCCTCGGCCACCTTCCCCCGCAGGGGAAGGCACCCAGCCCCAAGCCTTCCCCCGCGGGGGAAGGTGCCGCCACAGCGGCGGATGAGGGCCGACCTACCGGCAACCACCCACATAACCATACACCACCCCGAAAGGAGCACATACTTATGAACATCATCAAGATTTCCGCTGTTCTGACCGCTGCTTTGCTCACGGGTGCGCTCTCCGCTACGGCGTTTGCGGCAGAGACCCTGACCACGACCACCGGCAGCATCACCTTCCGCAAGGCCATCGACGTGACGAACGCCGCGGGCGCGGGCGGCATCACGGGCACGATTGCCTTTGACGTCACCGCCGCCGACGAGAGCGACCTGCCCGACGACGGAGAGAAAAACTATGTCGGCAGCGTGGATCAGCTGGACGGCAGCGACATCATCGCCACGTTTGCGGCGGATGACAGCGGCATTGCCAACAAGGAGAGCGATGTAAGCGTCGGCTTTGACACCTCGAAGTTCGAGGCCCCCGGCATCTACTACTACCACCTGACCGAGCGCGACCCCGGCATCCACGGCCTGACCGCCACGACGGCGACCTACCTGCTAAAGGTGCGCGTTGTCAACGACAATACGTCCGACCCGGACGGTGCAACGTTCAAAATCGACTACGCTACGCTGACCTCGCTCGATGACAATACCAAGAGCGACCTCATCACCAATACCTACACGACCCACGGCCTGACCGTGACCAAGGCGCTGGCGGGCGACTGGGCCGACTACACCGACCACTTTATCTTCACGCTGGAGATCACCGACCCGGACGCAGACCCGGGCCGCATGGCGTCGGTCACGGTCCAAACCACAAGCGCGGCGGGCGTGAGGAGCAACGCCGAGGTGAAGCCCTTTACAAACGGCAAGGTCAGCTTCTCGGAGACGATCCGGGGCGGCGATGTGATCGAGGTGACCGGCCTGCCCACCGGCGCGGCCTACACGATCACCGAGAGCGGCCTGGACGCTGAGAAGTATACGACGGCCTGGACGCTGGACGGCGAGACGCTGAGCACCGAAAGGGCCCTGCCCACGCAGACGGTGGGGGCCGCCGACACGGCCCTGACCGTCACGAATACCCGCAGCTCGATTGCCCCCACCGGCCTGCTGCTGGACGCCGCCCCCTACGGCGCGATGCTGGCGCTGGCCGCGGGCAGCGGGCTGGTGTTCTTCCGCAAGCACCGCCGTGAGGACTGATGCCGGACCGCGCGGCGCGGCTGGCACGCCTGGGCACACGGCTGGTCAGTGCGCTGGCCGGGCTGCTGATGCTGGCGCTGCTGGCTTTCGGCGGGTTCGCGCTCTGGCAGGACGCCGCGCTGCGCTGCGGGGCGTTTGTGGGCGCGGAGCTTTTGCAGTATAAGCCCGCCGCACCGGCTGCCGACAACCCGACGCTGGCCGAGCTGCAAACCGTCAACCCCGATGTCTGCGGCTGGCTGACGGTGGACGGCACGGGCATCGACTACCCCGTTGTGCAGGGCGCGACGAACATGGACTACGTCAACCGCGACGTCTACGGTGATTTTTCCCTGTCGGGCGCGATTTTTCTCGACAGCCGCTGCGCCGCCGACCTGACCGACCCGTACACGGTGATTTACGGCCACCACATGGACAACAGCGCGATGTTCGGCGATGTGGCGCGGTTTGCGGAGGCAGACTATTTTGCCGCGCACCCCGCGGGCAGCATAAGTCTGCCCGACGCCGCCTATACGTTCGAGCTGTTCGCCTGTGTGGTGACCGATGCCTACGACACCGCCATTTACACGCCGGAGCGTTACCCCGACGACGTGGGGGCGCTGCTGGACTATGCGGCGGCGCAGGCCGTGCAGCAGCGGGACATCGGTGTGACGGCGCAGGACCGGCTGGTGGCGCTTTCGACCTGCGCCGGGAGTGAGACAAACGGGCGGGTCGTCGTGCTGGGGCGGCTCTGCCCCCTGAAAGAAGGAGATGAAATGCAATGACCTTTGGCAAAACGGCCCTGCGGTGCTGGCTGCCCGCAGCGGCCCTGCTGCTGGCGCTGCTCTGTCCGCTGCCCGTGGCGGCTGCGCGGGCGGGCACGGCAATCCCCGTCAGTGTCCGCACCGACGGCGCGGCGGCGGACGCCGTCTATACGGTGGAGCTGACGCCGCTGGACGCGGCCCCCGCGCCTGTGCAGCGTGCCCTGACCGTAAAAAACGGCGGCACCGTGTATTTTACTGGCTTCGCCTTTGACGAGCCGGGGGATTACCGGTATCTGGTTGCCGAGCGCAGCGGCGGCGCTGCCCACACGACCTACGATGCGCACAGCTACACGGTCACGGTCCGGGTGACGGGCCGCCCGGACGGCGGTCTTGCCGCCGGGCTCTGGGCCGTGCGCAGCGGGGAGACCGCGAAGGCCGACGGCGTGCTGTTTGTGAACCGGTATGACCCGCCGGAGACCGCCGCGGCGGCGGTGACTGCGTCAGCCGCGGCGGCTGGCACACGGACCGTGAAAGGGGGCTCCTTATTGG
>OGOG01000367.1_pt1 | contig 51697 bp, 35 predicted proteins | sample 1552581 | NCBI WGS metagenome assembly OGOG01 (sample SAMEA2580152, study PRJEB22360) | human gut metagenome | biome: human gut; feature: human-associated habitat; material: faeces | place: Denmark | collected 2008/2010 | reverse complement strand
ATATTAAGGTATACTTAGAGTCCACTTGAAGATGTTTACTTTTTCCAGAATTACTTCCACATAAAATGTTCTATAAGGATGCCTATTTTTGCAAGAAAACTTCTTAAGCGGACTCATTAGTCAATTATTTAAGCAATAGTTTAAAAGTTTTTTGTCCGTTACCGGCCAAAACTTTTACGAGATAAACGCCTCCTTCAGAGAATTCAATATTATTTTTATTCGGACTTACTGTAGCGATAAGTGTTCCATAAGGAGTGTAAATTTCTGCATATTCATAATCTCCATTAATGTAAACTCTTTTACCTTCTACATAGCAGCTGACATTAATTGGTATTTGAATTTCTGATATAGAGGCTAGAGAGCTTGGCAAATCCTTCAAAGGCACAGATCTGACATTGCATACTTCCATTGTATTGAAAATATGATCCTCATAGCTACTTACGAAAGCTACAACATTCATATGTGAAAGATCGGTATTCGTAAACCCGATCATCTCAGGGACTACATATGTATATTCCACATGATAAGTTCCATCAGCGGAAACTGTCAGTTCGTCTCCCATCACATTTTTTGTCAAAGCAGCTCTCATTACATCATTGTGACAATAATCACTTCCGGAGATACTTTGTGGTGCAATAATACTATCTTGCGTTATAAATAGGTTTATTTTTAAGTTTGGAATTTCTTTAGCTACCACTCCATCAATTTTAACAGACAATTTACGAGTTTTTTCATCAAACGTACTTTCCTTCAAATCAATATCGACAAAAGCAGGCGTGTCCAGTCTGTCCTGAATCATTTCTTGCGAAATGACATTAACAGGATCAAAAGCAGGAGAATAAGGTGACTCACCAAAAAGATTTGTTCTATCCAATAATACATATAAAACTTCCGATACATCGAAAGCATTTGCCACTATATTATGTGCATCGACTCCTAAAGTAGCCCCTGAGAAAGAGGCATCAAACGGATAATAAGACACTTGTGCTATTCTCCTTCCAAAGTTTTCCGCAGCTAACATAACACGATAATCACATATGCAAGCATATATAGAACCTTGACCTGTGAATCTTTCTAACAATGGAGTTCGTGCAAAACATTTCTCATAGATATCCGTACTTCCAGATTCCCTGTTGTTGTTTGCCACTTCATCTGCAACTCCTCCGTTCATGCTAACCACTTTCCAGGTATATTCTTTTTCTCCTTCTTTTGAGAAAGTTGTCTCGTAAGCATAATTGTATGCATCACCAGCCGGAAGGAATATATCAGATATTTCAAGCTCTTGCTTATCACCGTCCAAGTCGCATTCAATTTTAAAATCAGTGACAGGCTGTACTCCTAAGTTACGAACCAGAACGCTACAAGTTACTTTTTCTGAAATAGAAGCATAAGCTGGTAAATTTACTTTTTCAATGGCTAAATCGTATTGAGGAGTTTTTTTTGAATAATCTCCCCCACTCATCATTGCCTGTACGCCAACAGCACAGTTACTTCCATAGTAACTACCTAAAAACAGATGTACCCATCCACCTTTCAAACAGGCCCAATCTGCATTTAAATTTCTTTCATCCGTGTCTTCCAAACAAAAGCGTCTGTCTGTTCCCCAAAAAGTGACACCTACAAATATCTTTTTATCTATATTTTCACAATCAAAAGGATGATCCAATGAAATATAATTCCAGCCGGGAATCGTTTCCTGCAATTCTTGTACCAGTAACGGGGCTTTTCCCAACGTATTGGTAATCCATATTTTTCCTTTGTTTATCGGAAACTCTGGAAGAGCAACACGAATCGCATGAATGAGGTTCCCATTTTCTTTTAGTAGTTCAGGCGAAAGCGCAATAGCATATGAAATACTATCAGCCAATTGATCGGGAGTGGGGGCATAATACTCCAACTCATCTTGTGTACCTTCACAATAACCCACAAACGCAGCGCCATTCTGACCTTCTTTCTCACTACCGTTGCTACGTATAGCGAAAGCGTTCAAACTCCAAGACATACAGCTCAAGAGTGCAATACAAAGTAATTTTCCTTTCATACATTTAAGGGATTTAAAATACATATAAGAGATTAAAAAAGAGACCAATTATACTCTACATTTAGTGCGAACTTCTACTTTATCGACACAAAAGCATAAACAAGCCTATCAAAATTATTTTCATTGATTTATGATCTTGCTAAGCCATTACTGATAATTTTTTTTCCTTTGTTTTTATTCTAAATCGTGCATATGTCTGATTCAAAAAAGATAAAATAAACACTACACAAGATGCGAGTAATAAATTTGTTTTCATAAGCATTTGATTTTATCAGATTTATATTTGAGGAATGTCTGGAGGCAAAACTAATGTTATTTTAAGACAAAGAATTGTACAAAAAGGAAAAGAAAGAAAGAATTAATATATTGCACATCAACATATTAACACATTATAACAAAATTAAAAGTGGACATTAAGATAAAAGAGACTAAAATTAAAAAGGATTGAGATATTATTTCAAACCCGAGATATTACTTTTTCCAAATAGTCTTTTACTATTATCTGACACATTTTATAATAAGGTTCTTAACCTATTTCACATATAATTATGGATTAAGTTAACTATGTCTACTATCGGCACTCCCCACAACATCCTTGTACACAATTATCTTTTCCCATTTTCACAACCATTCAAATATTCTCTTTATCTTTGTCCGAGAACCAAATATTTAAAGTGAAATGACTAAGGAAGAACTAATGCGGAAAGCAATTGAGCTTTCAAGAGAAAATGTAGCCAATGGTGGTGGCCCTTTTGGTGCTGTTATTGCGAAAAACGGAGAGATTATTGCCACCGGAGTAAACCGGGTAACAGCTTCCTGTGACCCAACTGCCCATGCTGAAGTCAGCGCTATCCGTGCGGCCGCTTCCAAATTGGGAACTTTCAATCTGAGTGGCTATGAAATATATACCTCATGTGAACCTTGCCCCATGTGTCTTGGAGCCATTTACTGGGCACGACTTGATAAAATGTATTACGGTAATAATAAAACAGATGCCAAAAACATTGGTTTTGATGACTCTTTCATCTATGATGAGTTGGAGTTGAAACCTGAAGAACGGAAACTACCTTCCGAAGTGTTGCTCCACGATGAAGCAATAAAAGCATTCAAAGAATGGATGGAAAAGGAAGATAAGATAGCATACTAATAAAAAAAGTATCCCCGGAGTACTGCATTGTATTTCTCCGGGGATCACTCTCACACACAAAAGTTATATTTATTACTATTGAAAACTCTGATTTAGAAACGCATCCCCACCGTTAATAATACTTGGCTACGCGTATTTGTTACCTTAGTCTTGTTCAAAAAATCGTCCGGATCAGTAAATGCATAAAAATCTTCTTTATAAGTGCTGTACTGATAAGCCAGATCAGCATAAATCAGACTCCCTCTATAACCGATTCCCAGTGTATAATTATTCAATGCTTTCGTATTTGCATAATCCGTATCAGTATTGATAGAATTAACTGGTAAGTCCTTATAAGCAAGCTTCTCAATAGCAGCTGAACTATAATTATATCCTAAACGGAATGCAAATTGGGGAATTACCTTATATTCCGCACCCACACGTACGGTATGTACACCTTTTAACATACTGGTCTGGTCATTTTCATAGCTCATCCCACTACCTTTAGGATACATTCCACCATTTTTAGGATAACTGAAATACATAGTCGAATAATCTTCATATTCATATTCAGCACCCACTGCCAAGCTGCTGCCCACAGTATAGCCTAAGCTCAAATTATAAGTCCATGGAGTACGTAGGCGATAAGAACGATCCATGTCACCAACAGCCTGTTGAGTATCAATATCTACCGGCTTGGTCACTTCAGCTCCGTCATAATATAAATCCGATCCTAAAAAGGCACTTGTCGTCAAAGTCAACTTATAAAAAGTCGGTGTATGAACTGCCATCCCAATTCTGAAAGGAGAAGATTCGAAAGGACGTAGAATAGCCCCGATTTTAAAGTCAAATCCCGAGCCACTGATACGATTCCAGCTTTGCAAGAAATAGCCTGCACCTTTACCATTCTCATAATCTTCATCATACCTTGAATATTTACTGTAATCTACATCATAGGCTCCGATGGTGAATCCTAAATAAGCACGATCATTAATATTCAGTGCAACATTAAAATCATACTGATCGATACCACCACGTTCTTCGGAATAGAAGGTAGCATACGGTATTTCGTTAATAATTGATTTATAGATATTTCCGCCATCACTATCTTTATCACCCGTTTCCGCTATTAAATTTCCTTGCCATCCCAATATTGACAACCAACCGATTTCATTATCCCTAAAAGCTTCTCTACCCTCCATAAATTCACTGTTTCTTATTCCATTAGCCTGCTGAGCCATTTGCCAGGTTTGAGAAACAATTTCATTTTTAGGACCGACATTCAATAAAGCATCCATTCCCATGTTCTTGTAGAACGACTTTGATTTATGATAGTTGAATCCAAAGTTTACAAACCGTACAGGAGTATAGTTTCCTATCTTAGTCGACAATACAAATCCAATATTATCATAGGACCAATGAGTATTGTTCAAATTCGAATTAAACATTCTTTTTTCATGCCCTATATAACTACTTTCCATTCCATAAGCAGAAAAACTGAATGAGGTCATAATGTCATTGCTGCGATATATTCCGATACCAGCGGGATTCGTACCTATGGTAGAAATATCCCCACCCAATGCCCCCATAGCACCACCCATACCAACAAAGCGAGCAGTTCCATTCAAGTCCTTGCCGGTAAATTTGGCAGCATCATATATTGTCTGTGCATTTGCAACACTCGAAAGAAGAGTTGCGACTGCTATTATCATTAACTTTTTCATAATCGAAACTTAATTATGTTAGTATTTCATTCTTATCTTCGGCTGCTTCCACCACCACGGCTGGAACCGCCACCACCGCCGCCACCTGAACGGGCACCGCCACCGCTGCCACCGCCACTTGAACGGGAACCACCACCGTAAGATCCGACACTTGACCGTGAGCTGCTACTGCTGCGACTACTAGGTGTATAACTACGGCTGGTAGATGGTGTACCATAAGAACGGCTGGAAGACTGGGTTGAACTTCCTCTATTATATGTAGACGAAGAACGTCTGCTACTGCTGGATGAAGTCCCGACAGAAGAACGAGACGAGCTTGCTCTTGAACCACTGTCATAGGTACTGCGGGTACTGCTCGGACGTGTATAGGTAGAAGAACGACGTGACGAAGAGCTTGCTCCACTTCTGCCTGTACTTACACTTGAACGTGCAGAACTGGAAGAAGAACGTGTTCCAACAACTCGACCCGCTGAAGACGAACTACGACGAGAAGAACTTGTACCTACACTTGAGCGAGTAGTCTGTCCCGCACTGGAATATGAACGACGGGAATTTGAAGAATAACGGTCGGTAGTTCCGAATGAACGACGGTCAGTATAACTGTTCCGTGCCCAATAACCATTATGTCCCCAGTTTGGATACCAGCCATGATGATGATGATGTCCCCAATGACCACCCCAGTAGCCACCGTACCAACCACCCCAGTAACCGGGATAATACCCTCCCCATCCGTAATATGGACTATTCCATCCACCCCAACCCCACATAGAGCCGTATGAGTTATAACGCCAATTCCACCACAACGGATTACTGAAGGTTGGAAATGCATAAGCATATAAACCATCCGTATATACATTCCAATCCCAAGAATTACTGCCATAAACGATGTCCCAATAGAACGGGCTACTAACACTTACGGCAAATCGAGGATTACGGAAACGAATAATGCGTTCGGCATACTCATAATCATCTTGGGAGCCATCGAAATCTCCGGTTACCCATTCACCATCCAAATCCGGCTCTTCTTTTTCAGTAATATATAATGTGTCATTCTCCATTACAAAGTCATTATCACGTGCGTCGTAACGGCGATTATATTCATCTACATCACGAGTATTTCCATTGCGATCCTGAATTATGACAGTAGTTCCGGGAGTCGCATAAATATTCGTAGTAGACTGCCTTTTAACCGGTTCTTTTTTAACAGGTGCCGGTTCTTCTTTGTCCTTTGAAGGAACAAAATAGAGGTCATCATCCACACTTTGTGCCATCAAACCTATCGGGAGACACAGGGTAATTAATAATAAAAAAATAATCTTTTTCATATCTCTGTGGTTTATGGATTGCATTTCTTAATCTTTTTATTCACGTTACAAAGATAGGCAAGGTTATCATCCTTCCAGGGAGATTTTCCCCAAACAATAATAGGGATTTCCCTATTTTAATTACCTTTGCAAGCAAAAACATAACACTTATGAAGTATTTAGAGTTCACGTTTACCACCGATCCTTGCACAGAAACAGTTAATGATGTGTTGGCTGCCGTTTTAGGTGAAGCTGGATTTGAAAGTTTCGTTGAGTCCGAAAGCGGTTTGAAAGCTTATATCCAACAATCCTTATACGATGAAAAAACGATCGAGAGTGCTATCATGGACTTTCCGGTACCTGATACAAAAATCTCCTATGACTTCATCGAAGCAGAGGATAAAGATTGGAATGAAGAGTGGGAGAAGAATTTCTTTCAACCGATAGTTATCGGTGATCGTTGTGTGATCCATAGTACATTCCACAAAGATGTTCCGGCAGCCGAATATGATATTGTCATCAATCCACAGATGGCTTTCGGAACCGGGCATCACGAAACGACCAGCCTCATCATTGGTGAATTGCTGGACAGCGATTTAAAAGGAAAATCCCTGCTCGACATGGGGTGCGGGACTTCCATCCTTGCCATTCTTGCCAGTATGAGGGGGGCAAGCCCTTGTTTGGCTATCGACATTGACGAATGGTGTGTACGCAACTCAATAGAAAACATAGAATTGAATAATATATCCAATATCAATGTTGAACAAGGAGATGCGTCTGCATTAGCCGGAAAAGGTTCGTTTGATGTAATAATAGCGAATATCAATCGAAACATACTATTAAACGACATGAGGCAATACAAAGCCTGCATGCATCCGGGGTCAGAACTTTATATGAGTGGTTTCTACCTAGAAGACATCCCCGTGATCCGTGAAGAGGCGGAACGGAACGGGCTGACCTTTATTCATCATCATGAAAAGAATCGTTGGGCTGCGGTGAAATTCGTGTTTTAATAGTAAAGAATGAAAAAGCCTCATTTGGAGTAGTGTTTCTTTTGCCAGATGAGGCTGCCAAATCGAAAACGGCAACAATAGCCATCTCCTGTTTTTTAGAAAATGCCCTGTTTTCTTTAAAAGGAAGTTTTATTGTAATGTCATCTTCTTCAACTCGTCCAACGAACCATTAAAAACGTTCAAATCAACATCCTCTCCGATCCCCGGCACACTGCCTACATCCGTATGTTGCCAGAAATGCCATTTCCCTTCGTACTTTACAGAATCCACATAATAATGGGCGATCCAATAGGGATAAGTATCAAAAATAGAATCATTCAGATAGCGTGTTTTGAACTTATAGGAAGTATAAAGAATAGGCTTTACACCATAATGTGCCTCTACTCTGTCGAGCCAACGCTTAATGCTCTGTTGCAATTCCTTCGTAGTTTTCTTTCCGGTCACTTCCACATCGAGTACAGGAGGAAGGTCGCCAGGAGCCAGTTTGACGGTTCGTATAAAGAAATCAGCCTGTTTCAACGGATCCGTTTTTGGAGAAAAGAAGTGATAAGCTCCACGAATGAACCCATGATTGCCTGCCTCCGTAAAGTTTTGCACAAAAGCATCATCAGCAAGGTCGCCCCCTTCCGTGGCTTTCATGAAAATAAATTCAATGGGGAAATCCGTCAAACGGCTTTGCAATAGTTGCGGCCAGTCAATCTCGCCTTGGTAATGGGAAATATCAATACCATGTACATCATAGCAACAGGGCATACAAATGCCATACTCCTTCATGCCGTAGCAAGGTTTCCAACGATATGCGTATGGCCGTATGAAGAAATAATAGAATGTAGTAGAAAAGCCGAAAACGATAATAATAACAAGCACATTCCGCAGCCATACGGGCATGGTGCGATGGACAGGCTTCTTTGCCTTCCGGGGAGTGCGGCGGGCAACAGTTGTCTTGCGTGGAGGTATAGGCTTTTTAGGAATCATATTTCAAGTAAAAGTGAAAACAAGAAGTGATGAGTGGCAAATAGCAGATAAGTTTGCTCACCACCCATCACTCATCATTTATCACTCAATGTTATTTAGCTTGTTCAAGCTGCAAAGTCTTGGTAGGCTGGTCGCATACTTCAGTCGGGCCGAAGTACTGGATCGGGCCCGGATATACATAGTCCGTAGTCATCGCCCATTGGTCGCGCAAAGCAGCAAATGCTTTAAACGGTTTGCCTTCCAATTTCACCAGTGCTTTCTGGATAACCGGTTTCATCTCACCGTGACGACGTTCCATGTTCATCATCATCGTGATGGGCACACCACCTGCAATCCATTCTTCGGCAGGAGCAGTAGTGTTGCGTACAGATGACATATAACCCGTCTTACCGTTAGCAATCAGCATAGATGCAGTATATCCCAGTGAATAACAATAATCGGCATCGTAGTTTGAAGGAGCAGCGCAACGGCCTTCATAACCGAAGAAGTGATGTTGAGCGGCAAACTTGCCTACATATTTACCTTCTGCTTTCCAAGTGGCCAGCTTCGTTGCAACCATCTCAGACAGCAGTTTTTCTGTTTCGATCAGTGATACCTGTACGTTTCCATGCGGGTCACGATCCAATGAAAGCTGACGTGCAACTCCTTCCGGAAGACTTGCATAGATAGCCGAGTTTTCGGGAGATAGTTTGCGGATGATATAGTCACGTTGATGAGACTTCTTGATCTGTGAGAACTCTTCGGCATTGTTAGCCAAGAAGTCGTTCAATTCTGAGATCAGACGTTTCATAGCCGGGATAAACTCTACAAGACCTTCAGGAATAAGAACAGTACCGAAGTTGTTACCCTGTGCGGCACGATCGGCAACCACCTTAGCAATATAAGTCACAACATCGTCCAAAGACATGTCTTTTGCTTCTACTTCCTCAGAGATGATACATACGTTGGGTTGAACCTGCAATGCGCATTCCAATGCGATATGAGATGCCGAACGTCCCATCAATTTGATAAAATGCCAATACTTACGGGCAGAGTTACAGTCACGTTGAATATTACCGATTACTTCCGAGTAAACTTTACAAGCCGTATCAAAGCCGAAAGAAGTCTCGATCATTTCGTTCTTCAAGTCACCGTCGATTGTCTTCGGGCAACCGATCACCTGTACACCGGCCTTTTTAGCTGCATAATACTCAGCCAACACGCAAGCATTTGTATTAGAGTCGTCACCACCAATGATAACGAGTGCCTTAATACCCAATTCCTTCAAGATTTCAAGACCTTTCTCGAACTGATCTTCTTTTTCCAGTTTCGTACGACCGGAACCGATGATATCGAAACCACCTGTATTGCGGTATTCATCGATAATGTCAGAAGTAAGTTCCATATAGTTGTGGTCTACCAAACCGCCAGGTCCAAGTATAAAACCGTACAGTTTGCTATCCGGGTTCAAAGCTTTGATACCATCAAAAAGGCCGGAGATCACATTGTGTCCGCCCGGAGCTTGTCCACCGGAAAGGATCACACCTACGTTCATAGCAGGGAGTTGGATAGCTTCTCCGGCTTCGAACTTGATTAATGGCATACCATACGTATTGGGGAATAGTTGTTTGATAGCTTCCTGATCGGCAACTGATTGGGTTGCTGCGCCTTCTACAGCCTTAACAGCCCCTTTCAATGCTTTCGGAAGTTTGGGCTGGTAAGCAGCCCTTGCGATTTGCAATGCACTTTTAGTCATTTCTTTATTTTATATTAAAGGTGATAGTAAATTCAATCATAGAATTCAAAAAGCGATGCAAATTTCGTGTTTTTTTCTGAAATATGAAAGTATAGCAGGGAATAATGTAAGTTAATAGAAGTTTGGGAAAGGAAGAAATACCCTTTGTGAATCGTACAAATATCTTTCATCAATAAATTATCTACTGATATAAAAACACAAAACATCCCCATGTTCCGCATAAAAACATGGGGATGTTCCACATAACAACATCCGGATGTTTTGACATACAACATGGGGATGTTTTTATTCAAAAGGTAGTAAGAAAACAATATAACATCCTAATATCCTTTCATTTACCAACGGAATATCCTTTCATTCAAAAAGCATGTTTCATTCCTCCATTACAAACGCCCCTTTTCCTCACCACCTTCCTCATTTGTTCCTCTTTAATCTTCCTTCTCCCATCCTCCTCCGAGAGCCTTATATACCTGTACCACTGCTATCAGTTCATCACGGATGGCATTGCTCAAGCCTATCTGGGCATCGAAATACCCACGTTGAGCATCGAGTACATCCAGATAATTGATCACTCCGTTGATGTATTGTAGCTGGGCAAGATCAATGTAACTCTTGGACGAACGTTCCAGATTGGCCCGGAGATCATACACTTCCTTAATCTTGTTGAAATTGACAATGGCATTCTGTGTTTCCTTGAAAGCGTTCAGCACGGTCTTTTCATAACTATGCACCTCTGCCTCATAAGCAGCTTTTTTCGCTTTCAATGCAGCACGGTTCTTTCCCCAACCGAAAATGGGGGTCAACAAGGCACCTTCCATGATGGCATAAGGTGATTTCAACAGTTCGGAAAGTACGGTACTCTCCGCTCCCGCCCGACCAGTGAGTGAAATACGGGGGAACATATTCGTATAAGCCACTCCCACTTTCGCATTGGCGGCAATCAACTTCTGTTCAGCCTGCCGAACATCCGGACGACGCTCAAGCAAACCGGAAGGCAACCCAACCGGCAGTTCTTTGGGAAAATTGAAACTTTGCAGCAAACCGCTACGGGCTATTTTATTGGGATATTCTCCGGCAAGAAAGGCAATATCATTCTCCTTAAGGGCAATCCTTCGTTCCAGGTCAGGCACAAGGGTAGCGGTACGGGCAAGCTCCACTTGCGATTGGCGGTACGAAGTCTCGGATGTCAGTCCGCCTTCAAAACGAATGCGAGCCAGACGCACCCCTTCCTCACGGGCCTTCAAAGTTTGCTTCACAATATCAAGTTCAGTGTCGAGTGCCACAAGTTCATAATAAGCCTGAGCCACTTCCGCTACAATGGTCATACGAAGGGCACGCTGCGCTTCTACCGACTGGAAGTATTCCGCAATGCTTGCCGAACGCGCCCAACGCAGGTTTCCCCAAAGATCCAGTTCCCATGAAAACAAGACTTGGGCTTCAAATGTATCACTGCGTTTAAAGTCATCGCCCCCATGGTTTTCAAGTTCCCGTTCACCGGTCACAGTACCTTTAATATCCGGCAACAAAGCAGCAGTCGAGATTCGTTTCTGTGCAGCCATCTCCTTCACACGGGCAGCAGCAATCAGCATATCCTTATTGTATTCCAATGATTTGGTAATCAATCCCCGAAGAGTGGAATCTGTATATATTTCCCACCAGTCTCTATCACCGAAACTCAATGAATCTTGCCGTTGCGCAAGACTATCCGGAAGGTGAAGATCAGGCCGCACATAACTCTTCCCCACTTTGCAGGAAGAGAAAGCAGTCAACATCAACAAGAGGGCAAAAGCTATAAATAATGTATTTCGTTTCATTTTCAGTTACGTTTTAGTTTTGATGCAAAAGGTATTTTTACTCCGGAACTACGGTGACGGATCTTTGAGGTCGTTTTGTATACCATCACAAAGAAGAACGGCACAAGAATTATGCCCAGCACAATGGCAAAGATCATTCCAAAAAACACGCCCGTACCAATTGCCTGACGACTTGCCGAGCCCGGTCCGCTAGCCAATACCATCGGAAGCATACCCAACACAAATGCCAAAGAGGTCATCAGAATGGGACGGAAGCGCAAACGGGCGGCACTTATAGCGGCAGCAACGATGTCTTCCCCATGGTCCACCTGCACTTTGGCAAATTCTACAATAAGGATGGCATTCTTTGCAGCCAGTCCAACCAACATCACAAGGCCGATCTGGAAATAAATATCATTTTCCAAGCCACATATCCATACACCGAGGTAAGCCCCCAACGCAGCTACCGGCAATGACAGTAAAACGGCAATCGGTAAAGTCCAGCTCTCATACTGCGCTGCCAGGAAAAGGAACACGAATAGAAACACCAAAGCCAGTACCAATCCGGTTTGGCCACCGGCTTTCTTTTCCTGATAAGAAAGTCCGCTCCATTCCAGCCCGATATTATCAGGCAAATGATCACGGGCAATCTGTTCCATGATCTCCATGACCTGCCCGGAGCTATATCCTTGCGCAGCTTCCCCGCGGATCACAGCGGTAGTAAACATATTGAAGCGTTTAATGCTTCCCGGCCCCGTCGTATAAGATGCATTGCCCAAAGAAGTCAAAGGCACCATCACCCCATTGGATGCTTTCACAAAGAAGAGGTTAATATTATCCTTATGCTCACGATAGGGTGCTTCCGCTTGGATATATACCTTATATATACGGTTGAACATATTGAAATCGTTCACATAAACCGAACCGGTATAAGCCTTCATCGTAGAAAACACATCTGCCAACGGCACACCCAGCATCTTTACTTTATCACGGTCTACATCGAAATAAAGCTGAGGTATATCGGATTGCAATGAAGAGGACAATCCGGTAATCGCCTTCTGTTTGGAAGCATAATACATCAATGTATCCGTAGCCTGTACCAAGTTCTCGAAAGTAGCATCCCCACGCGCTTCAAGCTGCATCTCAAAACCACCGGAACTTCCCAAGCCGGGAATGACAGGGGGAGTAGAGAGATACACCTTGCACTCCGGATACTCTTTCAGATGCTTTTGCACTTCGGACATGATTTTCTCGATGCTGGTTTCCTTCCGGTCTTCCCAAGGTTTCAGGATTACGGTCAATTCGCTTCGCGCCTGGTTGCTGCCTACGCGCGGACTGCTTCCGGTCACATTTTGAACATAAGCCACATACGGTATTTTATCCAGATACTCGATGGCACGTTCCGTGACTTTCCGTGTGCGTTCCAACGTAGAACCTTCGGGAAGTTCCAGCTCAACCTTGAAATATCCCTGATCTTCTACGGGCAGAAAGCTGGTAGGAATAAGCCGATGAATCAGCAAAATAGCAATCAATACTACCCCGAAAGCACTCAGTACACGTCTTGGGTTTCTGATAATCCGGGTGATAATGTCTACATATTTATTATTTCCGATATTCAGCCATTGGTTGATTTTACGAAAGACGATATTCTTCTTTTTTCCGCTATCCGGTTTGAGGATCAACGAACACATCACCGGACTAAGCGTCAAAGCCACTACTGTAGATATCAATACCGAGACAGCGATAGTTATAGTAAACTGACGGTAGAGTTGTCCCGTAATACCACCCAGAAAGCTCACGGGCACAAACACCGCACAAAGCACCAATGAAGTGGCAATCAAGGCACTGCTCAACCCTTGCATGGCTTTCTTCGTAGCCTCGTAAGGACTCAGCTTTTCCGTCTCCATAATATGTTCCACATTTTCCACAACGACAATCGCATCGTCCACCACTATACCAATAGCCAGAATTAATCCCAACAAAGTAAGAATGTTCAGCGAAAAGCCGAAGATTAGCATGAATCCGAACGTACCGATCAGCGAGATAGGCACTGCGACAATCGGTATCAATGTGGCACGCCAACTCTGCAAGGAAAGATAGACAACCAATACCACCAAAACGAGTGCTTCAAACAACGTTTTATACACCTCATGAATCGATTCTGAAATATAAGTTGTCATGTCAAACGGAATCTCATAACTCAACCCTTCGGGGAAGTTTTTACTGATTTCCTCTATGGCAGCTTTTACATTATCAGCCACTTCGATAGCATTCGCACCTGGTAACATATAGATGCCGAGTACTGCCGCATTTTCTCCATTGATACCACTCTCCGTACTATATGAGGAAGCTTCCAATGAGACACGGGCAACATCCCTTAAACGGATAATGGAACCGTTGGCATTGGCACGTACCACAATGTCCTCAAACTGACCGACGCTCGAAAGACGTCCTTGTGTGGTAATAGGTATGGTAACGTCCAATCCTTTCACCGGTTGCTGTCCCAATACACCGGCAGCCGACTCACGATTCTGGTCTTTCAAGGCATTTTGAAGATCTTGTACCGTCAGTCCGAAATTCGCCAACTTGTCCGGTTCTGCCCATATCTGCATGGCATAATACCGGCTACCGATATTCGACACGCGCCCCACACCCGGGATGCGACGAAGCACATCAAGTACATTGATCGTAGCAAAATTACTCAGATAAATCTCATCAAACTTAGGGTCGGTAGATGTCAAACAGAGAGTCATCAACTGGCTGGGCGCTTGTTTCTCCACCGAGATCCCGTTCTGAATCACCTCGGCAGGAAGACGGGACTCGGCAAGTTTCACACGATTCTGTATTTCAACAGCCGCCAGGTCGGGATCGGCAGAAACATCGAAAGTAATCGTTGCCGAAAAACCTCCAGAATTGGAACTGTTAGATTCCATGTAAAGCATTCCGGGAGTACCGTTAATCTCCTGCTCTATAGGTGTAGCAACTGCCTGAGAAACAGTCAGCGCACTAGCTCCGGGATAGGAAGCACTTATTTTCACAACCGGAGGAGTGATCTGAGGATACTGATCTACCGGCAACATTGTCAGTCCGATAATACCGATAATAACAATTACGATTGAAAGCACGGCCGAAAAGACCGGCCTATCTATAAAAAAACTAACCTTCATTACTTCAATACTTTTTATTCACCTTGTGATTCCTGAGTCACCACCCGGACTTGCATTCCCGGTGTCAGTTTATGGAAACCTTCAACGACTACTATCTCTCCTTCTGCAAGACCACGTTCTACCACAACCTTGTTGCCAAACTCCGGTCCAAGTTCTATAAAACGTTTTTCAACGGTAGAATTTTTACGCATCACATAGATATAAGCCCCTCCTTTTTCAATGGTTACGGCTTTCAGAGGTACTACAATAGCTCCCTCACGTACATCAAGCAACAGTTTGACCTTTGTGAATTGCCCCGGCAGCAGTACTTGTTGCGGGTTAGGCATCTCTGCACGGACAGAGAAAGTACCCGTCTGGGGATCGACTTGCGGTTCGGCAAAATCAACATAGCCCTTAAAAGGATAGACCGTATTATCTGCCAAAGTGATGGTTATGTTCGGTTGCCAGGAACGACTTGAATCTCTCTGGCCTATATTTATATTCCGCTCCTTACTTTTCAGGTAATCCAAAGCGGTCATGCTAAAATCAACCAACACCGTATCACTCTTCACAATGGTAGCTAACAGGGACTTGCCTCCCGGACCCACTAATGTCCCCAAATCGACATTTCTTTCGCTGATATGTCCTGAAAGCGGGGAACGAACCAATGTATATCCCAGTTCAAGTTCCGCTTGAGCTAAGTCAGCCTCACTCATAGCAACGGTAGCCACCGCACTTTCATAAGCAGCCTCAGCATTGTCAAGATCCAACTGGCTGGCTGCATTCTGCGCATACAAAGGTTTGATACGTTCAAAATCTCGTTGAGCTTTTAATGCCTGTGCCTCGTCTTTCTTTAATTGGGCACGTGCCTTATCAGCTTTAGCACGATATTGTTCCTGATTAATGACAAAAAGTACCTGATTCTTATTTACATAGGTACCCTCGGCAAACAACATCTGTTCAAGATATCCTTCGACACGAGCGCGTACCTCCACAAATTGTTGCGCACGAATACGCCCTACATATTCACCATAGATCTCCACATCATCTTTTGTAGCAGCTTCCACCACAACAGTTGGAACATCAGGCAAAGCCTTACGCGGACGGGTAAACCACCAATAGCCTCCCAGTAACAAAACGATGCAAACAACAGCAGCAATGGTTCTCTTTTTCCTTATTTTCAGTTCTTTCTTCGAGAAGAATGATCTCATAACTACACGAATTATTTAATTTAACTTATGTTTGTTCTATCTTCTTATAATGCAAGTTTTATACCAAAATCTTACGGTTTATCTTTCATTACTCAATATCAGCCTTTTATATATTTATCAAGTAAAGAGGGACATTGTGGAATTTCTTTGCCGACTGTGGATTTTATCCACAATTCCGACTTTTGGAACATAAAACGAGATAAATGCCCTCATAACTAAACAAATTATCATGTACATTTGTATTATTTTATAAAGTATATAACAAAGACACACAATGAAAAAACAATTATCTTTGACATTGGTTCTATTGTCCTGCCTTTTTCTAGTTCTACCAGTTTCCGCACAACAACGAAAAAAGGTAGGCGTAGTGCTTAGTGGAGGCGGAGCAAAAGGCGTAGCACATATCGGAGCATTAAAAGTCATCCGCGATGCCGGAATCCCGATCGACTACATAGCTGGTACAAGTATGGGGTCCATCATCGGAGGATTGTCTGCCATAGGGTATACCCCGGAACAACTAGAAAAAATGGTCAAAGAGCAGAACTGGAATTTCCTGTTAAGTGATCGAATCAAAAGAAGCGAACAAACCTTGGCTGAGCGACAAAACTCAGAAACTTACATAATTTCAATTCCTTTCTCCAAAACGTTAAAAGATAGAGCATTGGGAGGAGTTATCCAAGGACAAAACTTGGAAAACCTTTTCCAGAACCTCACGTTAGGATATCATGATTCGATTAATTTCAACAAACTCCCCATCCCTTTTGCCTGTGTATCCGAAAACATTGTAAATGGGAGTAAAATAGTATTCCATGATGGAGTACTTTCTACTGCTATGCGTGCCAGCATGGCCATTCCGGGAGTGTTCACCCCTGTCAGACTGGACAGTATGGTATTGGTAGACGGTGGCATGGTAGACAACTATCCTGTAGATGTGGTGAAAGCTATGGGAGCAGAAATCATTATCGGAGTCGATGTTCAGAATAATCTTCGAACTGCAGGAGAACTGAATAGTGCAGCCGACATCTTGAACCAAATAGTCAGCCTGACCGGACAAAAGATTTATTTGGAAAACATCAAAGAGACTAATACGTACATCAAAGTAGATGTACAAGGATATTCTGCTGCCAGTTTCAATGCCCCGGCATTGGATACGCTGATGCACCGAGGTGAAGAAGCTGCCCGTAGCCAGTGGAACGAACTCATTGCGTTGAAAAAAAAGATCGGAATCCCGGAAGACTATAAAGCTACTTATCCGGAACTGGAATTATCCACTTATGAATCCAAAGATTTCTTTGTTAAAGAAATCATGTTCTCCGGTATCGAAGATGACGACAAGAAATGGATGATGCGCAAATGCAAACTTTTAGAAAACAGCAATGTCACCATGGAGCAGTTGGAACAGGCACTATCGATCCTGAGAGGAAGCCAAGCTTATTCAAACGTCAGTTACAAACTGGCCAATACTCCCGAAGGCTACAACCTCATATTTCTCCTGGAAAAGAAATATGAGAAGAACATTAATCTGGGCATTCGTTTTGACTCAGAAGAGATAGCTTCCATGTTATTGAATGCCACTCTCAGCCTAAAGACCAAAGTGCCCTCTAAAGTTTCTGCCACAGGCAGACTCGGAAAACGTTATGTGGCGCGTTTAGACTATACATTGGAACCTATACAAATGCGTAATTTCAATTTCGCCTATCAGTTTGAGTACAATGACATCAACATATATAATCATGGCGACCGTGCTTATAATACAACCTATAAATACCATGAAGGAGAATTCAGCTTTTCCGATGTATGGTTCAATAATCTTCGTTTTGCAGTCGGGGCACGATTTGAATATTTCAAATATAAAGACTTCCTCTATACCGGGCCTGAATATAATATGGTAGTAAAACCGGAACATTTCTTCAGCTATTTTGCCAACATACATTATAATACCTATGATAAAGGCTATTTCCCGACCAAAGGAACAGACTTCAAAGTGGGATATTCCCTTTATACAGATAATCTTACGCAATACAACGACCATGCACCCTTTTCTGCCTTAAATGCATCATGGACAGAAGCATTCCAAGTCACAAACCGATTTGCACTTCTCCCCTCTATTTATGGTCGGGTATTGATAGGTAGAGATGTCCCCTACCCTTATCTCAATGCATTGGGAGGAAATTATTTCGGTCGTTTCCTGCCCCAACAAATGCCTTTTGCCGGAATCGACAACTTGGAATTCACAGACAATTCCATTGTCGTAGCAGCCTTGAAGCTTCGCCAACGGATGGGAAGTAAAAATTATATCAGTTTGATCGGGAATGTGGCTGTATCAGACAATAACTTTTTCGACATATTGAAAGACAAATGGATGTATGGCTTTAGTTTAGGTTATGGATATGACAGCATGTTCGGTCCCTTGGAAGCATCGTTGGGGTACTCCAACCAAAGCAAGAAAGTGGGATTTTACATAAATCTAGGATTCTATTTTTAATCTATTATTTGTTCAGCCCGAAGAAAGTACTTATCTTTACCGCTGATATATTTTTAGTATTCATCTAAAACTAAGAGATTATGGCAAGTAGAAGAAACCTTAAGAAAAATGTAAATTATATTGCTGGGGAGTTGTTCTCAGAGTGTTTAGTCAATAGTATGTTTGTACCTGGTACGGATAAAGTAAAAGCCGATGAACTCATGAATGAAATCCTTCTTATGCAGACCGATTTCGTCAGCCGTATCAGCCATACCGAACCGGGCAATGTAAAAGGGTTCTATAAAAAGTTCCATGTTGACTTCAATGCCAAAGTAAACGAAATTATTGATGCCATCGCGAAATTGAATTAAGAATGAAGAAAGCCCTTTATAGCTTTATTTATTATCGCCTGTTGGGTTGGAAAACGAATGTGACGGTGCCTGATCTTGATAAATATGTCATTTGTGCGGCACCTCACACTAGTAATCTCGATCTTTTCATCGGTAAATTATTTTACGGAGCCATCGGTCGGAAAACAAGTTTCATGATGAAGAAGGAATGGTTCTTCTTTCCTTTGGGACTTATTTTCAAAGCAGTAGGTGGTATCCCGGTCGATCGGAAGCACAAAACATCTTTGGTAGAACAAATGGCGGAACAGTTTGCACGCAGTAAACAATTCCACTTGGCCATCACTCCTGAAGGTACCCGTAAATGTAATCCGAACTGGAAAAAAGGATTCTATTACATAGCACTAAAAGCGCAAGTACCTATTGTACTGATCGGCATAGATTATCCTTCAAAAACAATTTCTGCCACAAAGATGATTACTCCCAGTGGAGATATAGATAAAGATATGCGTGAAATAAAGCTTTACTTCAAGAACTTCAAAGGAAAATATCCCGAAAACTTCAGTATCGGCAAAGTGGAATAATGATGAACGGTTAAAGGTCAATATCATGCAGCAATTACGTATTTCTATCGTACAAACCGATATTGTCTGGGAAAATAAACAAGAAAACCTCCGTTTGCTCCGTGAAAAGCTTGAAACTCTTCGCGGAACAACGGAGATTGTTGTTCTACCGGAGATGTTCTCTACCGGATTCAGCATGAATAGTCAGCAATTGGCAGAACCGATAACCGGCATAACCATTCAAACACTGAAAAGTTGGGCAGCGGAATTCCAATTTGCTCTTTGCGGAAGTTTCATCTGCAACGAACATAGCCTTTATTATAACCGCGCCTTTTTCCTGACTCCCGAAGATAATGAATATTATTATGATAAGCGCCATCTTTTCCGTATGGGCAGGGAAAGAGAACACTTTTCAGCCGGTTCGTCCTCAAAGCAGATCATTTCATACAAAGGCTGCAACATACGCTTGCTAGTGTGCTACGATCTTCGTTTTCCCGTATGGAGTCGTAATATCAATAATGAATACGATCTTCTTATCTATGTAGCCAGCTGGCCTCAACCCCGCCGGTTGGCATGGGACATATTGCTTCGTGCCCGCGCTTTGGAAAACATGTGCTATGTTTGTGGAGTCAACCGGGTAGGTACGGATGGCAATCATCTTATATATAATGGCGGAAGTGCAATCTACTCTGCCAAAGGTGAAACATTAGTTTCCATACCAGACGGAGAGGAAGGTATTGCTACCGCCATGTTAGACCTCCAATCCTTAAAACAATTCCGCGAGAAATTTCCTGTATGGAAGGATGCCGATACCTTCCGGATGTAGGTTTCGGTCTGCCCCGATGCCGTTAAGTGACTTAAACAAACAAACGTTAAAAACAGGCGTTGGAATCAACAATACCTACAACATGGTAGTTTTATTTATAAAGTTCTTTTGTATCTTTGTCGTTCAGAAAAACAGTCGCACGACTTTAATCTAACATTACTTAATTAAAGAATTTATGAAAACCAACTTAAGTTCTCAAATCACTCTCAACAGGGTCTCCCCCAGATACTACAGACCAGAGAATGCTTTTGAACGGTCGGTTCTGACCCGACTTGAAAAAATCCCTACAGACATTTACGAATCTGTTGAGGAAGGTGCAAACCACATAGCATGTGAAATAGCACAGGTAATCCGTGACAAGCAAAAAGCAGGACGTTTCTGCGTACTGGCACTCCCCGGAGGGAATTCACCTCGTAACGTATATTCCGAATTGATCCGTATGCACAAAGAGGAAGGATTGAGCTTCCGCAATGTCATCGTCTTCAACATGTATGAATATTATCCGCTAGCTTCCGAAGCTATCAACAGTAATTTCAATGCTTTGAAAGAGATGTTGCTCGATCATGTAGATATCGACAAGCAGAACGTATTTACTCCGGACGGGACAATTGCCAAAGACACAATATTCGAATATTGCCGTCTTTACGAACAACGCATTGAAAGTTTCGGTGGCATCGACATTGCACTGCTGGGTATCGGTCGTGTAGGTAACATTGCTTTTAACGAACCGGGATCACGCCTGAATTCAACGACCCGCTTGATTTTATTGGATAGCGGATCACGCAATGAAGCTTCCAAAATATTCGGAACAATCGAAAATACTCCGATCAGTTCTATTACAATGGGAGTCTCAACCATATTGGGAGCAAAGAAAATCTATCTTTTGGCATGGGGTGAAGACAAAGCAAGCATGATCAAAGAGTGCGTAGAAGGTGCCATCACGGACACAATACCTGCATCTTATCTGCAAACTCACAATAATGCTCATGTAGCCATCGACCTTTCTGCAGCCAGCAACTTGACTCGTATTCAACGCCCTTGGTTGGTAACTTCCTGCGAATGGAATGATAAACTGATCCGTAGTGCAATAGTTTGGTTATGCCAGCTTACCGGGAAACCGATCCTGAAACTAACAAATAAGGATTACAATGAGAATGGCTTGAGTGAGCTACTGGCTCTTTTCGGTTCGGCATATAATGTAAATATCAAAATATTTAACGATTTGCAGCACACCATTACAGGATGGCCCGGTGGCAAACCGAATGCAGACGACACTTATCGTCCTGAACGTGCCAAACCATTTCCGAAACGTGTCGTCGTGTTCTCTCCTCATCCTGATGACGATGTTATCTCTATGGGCGGAACAATCCGTCGACTGGTAGAACAGAAACATGAGGTGCATGTGGCTTACGAGACATCAGGTAATATTGCGGTAGGTGATGAAGAAGTAATCCGATTCCTGCATTTCATCAACGGTTTCAACCAGATATTCAATAACAGTGAAGACCAGATTATCAATGATAAATACATTGAAATCCGCAAATATCTCAAAGAGAAGAAAGACGGAGACATGGATTCACGTGATATTCTGACCATAAAAGGATTGATTCGCCGTGGCGAAGCCCGTACAGCCTGTACTTACAATAACATTCCTCTGGATCGTGTCCATTTCCTCGATTTACCGTTCTATGAAACAGGGAGAATTCAAAAGAATCCGATCAGTGAAGCCGATGTTGAGATTGTCCGCAACCTGTTGCGTGAAGTGAAACCTCATCAGATATTTGTAGCAGGTGATCTCGCTGACCCACATGGTACTCACCGTGTTTGTACGGATGCCGTATTTGCCGCTATTGATCTGGAAAAAGAAGAAGGAGCAAAATGGTTGAAAGACTGCCGCATCTGGATGTACCGAGGCGCATGGGCCGAATGGGAAATTGAGAATATAGAAATGGCAGTACCTATCAGTCCGGAAGAACTTCGTGCAAAACGCAATTCTATCCTGAAGCATCAGTCTCAAATGGAAAGCGCACCATTCCTAGGCAATGACGAACGTTTGTTCTGGCAACGCAGTGAAGACCGTAATCGGGGTACAGCCGCATTATACGACAATTTGGGTCTGGCATCTTACGAAGCAATGGAAGCTTTCGTAGAGTACGTTCCCCTATAAATATTTAGTAAATAAATCATAAAGAAGAGTAGAGAGTGACGAACTCTTTACTCTTCTTTTGTTAATATGCTAAAGACAGATATATATGAAACAAGAAAATACAAATGAACGGCTGCTCCCAATGACCGGAGCATATAACATGAGAGACTTGGGCGGTTACAAAAATATAGAAGGCAACCATGTAAAGAGAAATACTTTTATCCGTTCGGATGATTTGGGCAACCTGACAATTACCGACCTTGAATATTTAGCACATTTACCACTTCGCACTGTCATTGATTTCAGAGGTGAAGAAGAAAAGCGTTCCACACCGGATCGTCTTCCTGAAACCGTTTCAAAATACATCCAACTACCTATTGAAGCTGGTGACATAAGTGATATAGCCCGTTCTGACAAAAACGACATGGCAACTGTTATGGAGCAAGTTTATGGATATATCATCCGAAATCAACAAAGTACCTATAGCGAGTTTTTCAAAATCATTTCAGTCAATAAGAACACTCCCCTTCTTTTTCATTGCTCGGCAGGAAAAGACAGGACAGGCATAGCAGCCGCACTTTTGCTTTCAGCCCTTGGCGTTGACCGAAAAACGGTTATTGAGGATTATATGTTGTCTGCCAAGCATATTCCCCAGAAATATGAATTTATCACAAAGGCGCATCCGGAACTGAAGCCGTTAGTCACGGTTAAAAAAGAATATATCGAGACCGCTTTTCACGTAATGGATAAAGAATACGGAGGGGTAGAGAACTATCTGGTTAATAACCTTGGAGCCGATATTAAAAAACTGCGTGAATTATATACGGAATAACGGAAATTACTCTATTTTTGCACACGTGATATCCCATCCGTAGGAGATCGTCAAACAAGACCGGAGTTTATGAGAAAACTATATTTATTCCTTTTGTTTCTGGTCGCAGGAACGAATTTGCTATTCGCACAGGCTATTGAGAAGAATGTAGAAGAACGATTGAATGAATTCTTCAGCAATTATACTTCCGCTTTTGCAAAAATCAATCCACCCTCTTTGAAGAGTATAAACATCGATTTTGAACGAAAACAACTAAGAATCGATGCTTCGGAAAGTTTTGCCTACCAACCGTTTTTACCGGAAACGGTAGAGGCTATCTATGAGCAAATAGAGAATCTCCTACCCGGTCCCGTCCGTTTCTTCAGAGTTACGGTTTATGCCGATGGCAGACCTATAGAAGATCTTGTGCCCAATGCTTATCGTAAAAAGAAAAAAGACAAAGATCGTCTTTCATTAAATATCGATTACAAAGGCAGTCCGTGGGTAAAGAATATCTCCCGTCCTTACGAAATATCCAAAGGGTTACAAAATAGGCATATCGCCCTGTGGCAAAGTCACGGACAATATTTTAAGAATGATAAAGGGGAATGGGGCTGGCAACGTCCCCGGCTGTTCTGTACAACAGAAGATTTGTTTACCCAGTCTTTTATTCTTCCTTATGTAATTCCTATGTTGGAAAATGCAGGGGCTAACGTTTTCACTCCCCGGGAACGGGATACACAGAAAAATGAAGTGATCGTAGACAATGACACCAAAAACGGTTCTATATATCTGGAAATGAAAAGCCGGAAAGCTCGTTGGGCAACAGCGGACGGAAAAGGTTTTGCACAAAAGAAACGTATTTATAAAGACGGGAAGAATCCTTTTTTGGATGGAACCTCCCGTTATGCCCGGACGGAAAAGAAAAAGAACAAAGCTTTTGCAGAATGGATACCAACGATTCCACAAACAGGAAACTATGCCGTATATGTATCCTATCAAACCTTACCCAATAGTGTCAGTGATGCCAAATATCTTGTATTCCACAAAGGGGGAGTCACTGAATTTAAGGTAAATCAAAAAATAGGCAGCGGAACCTGGGTTTATCTAGGTACTTTCGCCTTTGATAAAGGCAGCAACGATTATGGCATGGTAGTTCTCAGCAACGAAAGCAAAGAAAATGGCGTGGTATGTGCCGATGCCGTACGATTCGGAGGGGGTATGGGAAATATCTCACGCGGTGGAAGTGTCAGCGGCTTGCCCCGGTATCTGGAAGGAGCGCGATATTCTGCCCAATGGGCGGGAATGCCTTACGAAGTTTATGGAGGTCGCAAAGGTGAAAATGATTATATTGATGATATCAATACACGTTCAAACCTCCTTAATTACCTCTCCGGTGGATCGATATTCAATCCGGGACAACAGGGATTGGGTGTTCCGTTCGAAATGACTATGGCGTTGCACAGTGATGCAGGTTGCAGTAAAACGGATGAGATTATCGGCTCTTTGGGAATATATACGACTGATTTCAACAACGGACGGTTGAATACGGGAATGGACCGTTATGCTTCACGTGATTTAGCAGATATTCTTCTGACCCAAATACAGAATGATGTAAGCACAACATACAACCTGCCTTGGACACGTCGCAGTATGTGGAACCGGAATTACAGCGAAACACGCTTGCCAGCCGTACCTTCGACGATTATTGAATTACTTTCTCATCAGAATTTTGCAGATATGCGGCTGGGGCATGATCCGAATTTTAAGTTTACCGTAAGCCGCGCCATCTATAAAGGAGTACTCCGCTTTCTGAGTAGCCAGCACGGGAAAGAATATGTAGTACAACCGTTGCCGGTAAGTAATTTCTCTATCCGGTTCGGAAAGAAAAAGAATACGCTGGAACTTTCCTGGCAAGGTGAAAACGACTTGCTGGAACCAACGGCTCAGCCTAAAGAATATATGGTATATACACGTGTCGGCTATGGTGGATTTGACAATGGTGTATTGGTAAGCAACCCTTCATATACGGTCAAAATAGAACCGGGACTGGTTTATTCTTTTAAAATAACAGCCGTCAACCGTGGCGGTGAAAGTTTCCCCTCAGAGATATTGTCGGCTTATAAAGCAAAAGAGGAGAAAGGAAGAGTACTGATTGTTAATGGCTTTGACCGTCTGAGTGGCCCAGCAATAATCAATACCCCGACTGCGGCCGGATTCGATCTGGAGCAAGATCCGGGTGTACCTTATTTATATAATATCTCACTAAGCGGTACACAAACCGGATTCGATCGGAAACAAGCCGGAAAAGAGGGAAAGGGTAGTCTGGGATACAGTGGGGGTGAATTCGAAGGAATGCATATAGCGGGAAACACTTTCGACTATCCGTTCATTCATGGAAAAGCCATACAGGCAGCCGGCAGTTATAGCTTTGTATCGTGTAGTGACGAAGCTGTGGAAAACGGCAGCGTGCAACTGGAAGAATATCCCATCGTAGACTACATGCTTGGACTGGAAAAAGAAGATGTAGCCAACCGGGTATACTATAAAACATTCTCTTCCCCCATGCAACGCATCATCACATCCTATTGCCAATCCGGTGGAAACATCCTGGTCAGCGGATCATACGTAGGAAGTGACATGAGTAATTCACAAGGCAACCGGGAGTTTACGGAAATGATATTGAAATATGGCTATCAGGGTTCGTTACAAGACAGCCATTCGGGACAAATTAACGGATTAGGGCAGACTTTGACCATTCCCCGTTTGCCTAATGAAGAGATGTATGCAGTACCCGCACCAGACTGCATTGTCCCATTATCACCCGCATTTTCCGTACTCACCTATAGCCCCGGAAACCAAAGTGCAGCTATCGCTTACAAAGGCAATTACCGAACTTTCGTCATGGGTTTTCCATTTGAAAGTATCCAATCGGAAAAGGACCGGGCAACGGTTATGGCGGCAATATTAAAATTCTTCGAATAAGCCTATCATACTAAAAGTACAGGTACTGTCATGTCAGGACACATGTGTCCGGTTTCGAGATAATCGCTCCACTCTTCCAGCAGAGTTACTCTTTTATTATAAATTTCCTTTCCAAAAGTTCATTCTCTCCCAAAAAGTTCTATCTTTGCCCCTATCATTAACCTATTAAAACAATAACATCATGTATACCATACAAGCCAATCCCAGCGGCACACGCAGCTTGGAAATTTCCGAAGAAAACCTGAGAACAATTGAGAAATATTCTTTATTCCGTCATTTGATCGATAGTAACGGAATCGTGGACGAAGCCGTTCTCGATAAATTAAAGCTAAACATACGTTCACTTATCGCCAGTCAGGAAGAGGACAGTAAAGACTTGCTTGACCTCTGCATAGACGTGATTTATCACAATAACATGAAAGCATTCGGGCTACAACAACTTATCAAACTTTATCTCACCTGGTTTAATTCCCAGGAAGCAACTGAGGAGGAAGCATGATCACCGTTGACACCCGCGGAACTGTAACTTACAGCCCGCTTATCCCGGCCGTTAAAGCCATGTGTATCGCCCATCCGGGCGATACACTGGAAATTATAATGAACCATACTGATGCATTTCAGGACTTAAAAGAATACTTATCCGAACAAGGCATTGGCTTCCGTGAGATTTATGACGGAGAGCAACTGACCTTGCAATTTACGATACCAGAATGAAGAAAAGGAAACATCTGATAACTCTATGGACATTTTCTTGATTATCATTGGCTGTATCTGTTTACTTGTCGGAATGGCAGGTTGTATCGTGCCGATGCTTCCCGGACCACCCATTGCCTATGTAGCCTTAGTTTTACTTCACTTCACGGATAAAGTTGATTTTACCGCTACCCAACTTCTCCTTTGGCTTCTTTTGGTCATTGCTATTCAAATACTCGACTATTTTATACCTATGTTCGGTGTAAAACGTTTCGGAGGCACTAAATGGGGAAAATGGGGATGCATGGCCGGTACCTTTGCCGGAATATTCCTTTTTCCTCCCTGGGGTATTATCATCGGTCCCTTTGCCGGTGCATTTATCGGAGAATTATTAGGTGGAAAAGAGACCCATCATGCTCTAAAAGCAGGAATGGGTGCTTTCATAGGCTTTCTTTTCGGTACAGTTCTGAAAGTGGCTGTTTGCGGTTGGTTCATCTTCTGTTTCGTCCGTGCATTAGTATAGCGAAATTATCCGTATCTTTGCAGAATGAAAGATTACCGACTAACAGATTGGTTACCTACTACAAAGAAAGAAGTAGAACTCCGTGGATGGGATGAACTCGATGTCATCCTGTTCAGCGGTGATGCATATGTCGATCACCCCTCATTCGGTCCTGCTGTAATCGGACGTATTCTCGAAGCTCAGGGATTAAAAGTAGCCATCGTTCCCCAACCGAATTGGCGTGACGATTTACGTGACTTTAAAAAGCTGGGACGTCCCCGTTTATTCTTTGGCATTTCAGCCGGATGCATGGATTCCATGGTGAACAAATATACGGCAAACAAACGTCTGCGCAGTGAAGATGCCTACACTCCCGACGGACGACCGGATATGCGACCGGAATATCCTTCAATCGTGTATAGCCAGATTTTAAAGAAACTTTATCCGGACGTGCCTGTTGTACTGGGTGGAATCGAAGCCAGTATGCGCCGTTTGAGCCATTATGACTATTGGCAGGACAAGATACAAAAAAGCATTCTCTGTGACAGTGGTGCCGATTTGCTAATATATGGGATGGGAGAAAAGCCCATTGCCGAACTATGCAAACGTTTGGCTATAAATTCCGAAATCCCGCACGACATCCCCCAAACCGCATATGTATGCAAAGAAGCGGAACAAAAGGAAGAGGACATCGTACTCTATTCGCACGAAGAATGCTTGAGAGACAAGAAAAAACAAGCTGCCAATTTTCGTCATATCGAAGAGGAGTCAAATAAATATGAAGCTGCTCGAATCTTGCAATCGACAGGCCAGCAAATCGTTGTAGTCAATCCACCCTATCCCCCCATGACCCAAGAGGAATTGGATCGTTCTTTCGATCTGCCTTATACCCGCCTTCCCCATCCCAAATACAAGGGGAAGCGTATCCCAGCCTACGATATGATAAAATTTTCAGTGAACATCCATCGCGGATGCTTCGGAGGGTGTGCATTTTGTACCATCTCAGCGCACCAAGGAAAATTTATTGTCAGCCGCAGCAAAGAATCCATACTGAAAGAGGTGAAAGAAGTGATGCAGCTACCCGACTTCAAAGGATATCTGAGTGATTTGGGAGGTCCTTCCGCCAACATGTACCAAATGAAGGGGAAAGACGATACCATCTGCCGAAAATGTAAACGCCCTTCCTGTATCCATCCGAAAATATGTCCCAACCTGAATACGGATCACCGTCCGTTACTGGACATCTATTATGCGGTAGATGCGTTGCCGGGCATTAAAAAGTCCTTTATCGGTAGCGGTGTGCGGTATGACTTGCTATTGCACCAAAGCAAAGATCCGGTCGTAAACCGCAGTACGGCTGAATATACGCGTGAACTCATTGAAAAGCATGTCAGCGGCAGATTGAAGGTAGCACCGGAACACACAAGTGACCGGGTATTGAACATCATGCGGAAACCGTCATTCAACCAATTCGGAGAATTCAAAAAGATATTCGACCGTATCAATGCCGAAAAGAATCTGCGGCAACAACTGATTCCTTACTTCATTTCCAGCCATCCCGGCTGTAAAGAAGAAGACATGGCTGAACTCGCAGTGATCACCAAACGGTTGGATTTCCATCTGGAACAGGTTCAGGACTTCACCCCTACTCCTATGACCGTAGCAACTGAAGCGTGGTACACAGGATTCCATCCCTATACATTAGAACCTATATTCAGTGCCCGGACCGCGCGGGAAAAGTTGGCACAAAGGCAATTCTTTTTCTGGTACAAACCGGAAGAAAGAAAAAATATAATTAATGAACTACGACGTATCGGACGTTCGGATTTGATTGAGAAATTGTATGGAAAGAGGTAAGATCGCTTAGAATGAAAGCTGCTATCCACAACGAAACGCTTTGTATGATTGTCTTACTATCCTCCAATCTTTATCATTGTATCTCAAGAAGTAAAATTGCCTTTAACCGATGAAGGACAGTAGAAATTAATCTTGTGATAATCAACATATAATAGATACATTTCCACCTCGGTGATGAAGGGGTCGTTCTTCACCGATGAACACCCTCTTCCTCACCGATGAACATCCCCTTCATCGGTGATCTCCAAAGTGTTCCTCACCGACGTAAAAGGCCAGCATTCCCAGGCAGTGCATTATGTAACATATTTTCCTTGCATCCAACCTGAAATAAACCATCGAAATATCCTATTTTACCGGAAGTGCCACAATCTCCTGCAATACGCTCACAGCATTCTCCACATCCGGTATATCCTTTATCAACATCGAACGTCTCCCATTTTGTTCGCGTAAATCACAACGCCGGGTATATTTCATCATATAGTCGATCACTTTACCAAAAGCTTGGCTCTGGTAAAACGGGCTTTCGGGATTGGATACAAAAAACAATGTCATGCGACCTCCTTTAAGGAACACCTTTTCTGCTCCCAAACGGGCAGCCAGACGACGTAACGGGACAATGCGGAGCAACTCTTCCGTCTCCGGTGGTACGGGTCCGAAACGGTCTTCCAGTCTGGAACGGAAAGCTTCGACATCTTTGTCCAGCGTCAGTCCATCCAATTCACGATAAAGAAGCATACGTTCACTACTTCCTATCACATAGGTGGCGGGCAACAATAATTCGAGGTCACTTTCTACCTGACATTCCTCTACAAACTGTTCACCTGTAACGATGCCTTCCCCTTTAACTTCATCGGCATACAGTTCGGCAAACTCGTCCGTTTTCAACTCATGCACAGCTTCGGACAGAATCTTTTGATAGGTTTCATATCCTAAATCAGCGATAAAGCCACTTTGTTCGGCACCCAACATATTACCTGCACCACGAATGTCAAGATCTTGCATGGCAATATGGATACCGCTTCCCAGATCAGAAAAATTCTCAATGGCCTGCAAACGACGTTTGCCTTCGGGTGTCAACGAAGAGAGCGGGGAAGCCAGCAAATAACAGAATGCCTTTTTATTGCTACGGCCTACACGGCCACGCATCTGATGCAAGTCACTCAAGCCAAAGTTCTGCGCCTGGTTAATAATAATCGTGTTGGCGTTGGGTATGTCGATCCCACTCTCTATGATCGTAGTAGCCAACAACACATCATAATCATAGTTTACAAAGCCAAGAATCACCTGTTCCAATTGTGCCGGCTCCATCTGCCCATGTCCGATAGCCACCCGGCAATCCGGTATATGCCTGAGGATCATGGCTTTCAGTTCAGGTAGGTTTGATATCCGATTGTTCACAAAGAAAACCTGTCCATTACGGCTCATCTCAAAATTAATGGCATCGGCAATAATCTCTTCGTTAAATGTATGCAATTCCGTTTGGATAGGGTAACGGTTAGGCGGTGGTGTAGAAATCACACTCAAATCCCTGGCTCCCATCAATGAAAATTGAAGCGTGCGAGGTATCGGAGTCGCTGTCATCGTGAGCGTATCGACATTGACCTTCAACTGCCGTAGTTTTTCTTTCACGGAAACACCAAACTTCTGTTCTTCATCGATAATCAACAAACCGAGATCCTTGAAATGAACATCCTTTCCCAAGATACGGTGCGTACCGATGAGTATACCTACTTCTCCCTCTTTCAATCCTTTCAGAGCTGCTTTTGCCTGGGCAGGCGTGCGGGCACGGCTCAAATATTCAACTTTACAAGGAAGCCCCTTCAAACGATCTCGGAAAGTCTGGTAATGCTGGTAAGCCAAGACCGTGGTGGGCACCAACACGGCTACTTGCTTATTATCAGCTACGGCCTTGAATGCGGCACGAATGGCAACCTCCGTTTTGCCAAAACCGACATCCCCGCAGACAAGACGATCCATCGGACGATCCCGTTCCATATCAGCTTTTACTTCGGCAGTAGCCTTGCTTTGGTCGGGCGTATCTTCATAAATGAAGGATGCTTCCAATTCACGCTGCAAAAAACTGTCCGGACTATAGGCAAATCCTTTTTCTTCCCGACGTTGCGAGTAAAGTTTTATCAGGTCGCGGGCAATATCTTTTATTTTCGTCTTGGTACGGTCTTTCAACTTTTCCCACGCACCCGTACCCAGTTTATTCAACCGGGGCGCTTCTCCATCTTTACCCTTGTACTTTGAAACCTTGTGCAAAGAATGGATAGAAACAAAAACAACGTCTTCATTCTGATAAACCAGTTTCATCACCTCCTGCGTCGTATCACCGTTGGGGATACGGACTAATCCGGCAAAACGTCCCACACCATGATCGGTATGCACAACGAAATCCCCGGGAGTGAACTGATTGAGTTCTTTCAGGCTCAATGCCACTTTACCGCTTCGGGCCTTGTCACTCTTCAAGTTATATTTGTGAAAACGGTCGAACAGTTGATGATCCGTAAAAATACAAATCTTCAACGTGTCATCGGCAAAACCTTCATGCAGCGTCCGTTCCACGGCTATAAAAGATATCTTGTCACCCCGGTCTTCAAAAATAGCACGGATACGATCCGTCTGTTTCGTACTGTCACTGCATATATATAATGTATACCCTCTTTCCTGGTATTCTTTGAAAGAAGCGGACACAAGATCGAAATTCTTATGGAATATAGGCTGTGCCGTTGTATGAAAGCTGACTGTGGCATCCACCGTACCTGTCGGTTTCGTTCCAAATTCCATCCTTCGGAAATCAAGGGCTCGTACTGTAAACTCGCTTCCATCGATCAGCTTTCCTTCTAACGTAATCCCACCATTTTCCTCAGCTTCCTGCACGGCAAATGCCTGTGGAGTCAAAGCCTCATCGTGTACCACCTGAATGCGTTCACGAAGCCAAAGAAAATCACGCATGGCCAGTACCGTATCTTTCGGGATGAAATCAAGGAAAGAAGTAGTCACCTTGCCCGTCACTGCAAGATCGGGGACAATCACAATCCCCTCCTTTTTCTCCCGTGAAAGCTGAGATTCTACTTCGAATGTCCGGATGCTTTCTACCTCGTCACCAAAGAAATCTATACGGTAGGGATATTCCGAAGAGAAAGAAAAAACATCGATAATACTGCCACGAACCGCATACTGTCCCGGCTCATATACGTAATCCACATACTCGAACCCATAACTGTGCAATACTTCGGTGACAAAGACAGAGTCGACACGCTCACCGACACTTATCTTTAATGTCTTGTCGCTCAGTTCCGCCTGCGAAACGACCTTCTCCGCCAAAGCATCCGGATAAGTTACGATGCAAAGTCCTTGTTCTCCCTTTTGTAAACGGCTGAGTACCTCGGTACGCAAAATCTCATTTGCTGCATCTTTTTGCCCATATTTGATGGCACGCCGGAAAGAAGAGGGAAAAAACAACACCTTTTCCGTCCCCAACACTTGTGTGAGATCATGATAAAAATAACCGGCTTCTTCCAAATCACCCAATATAAAGACAAACGGGTTGGAATCCTGCGCCACAAGCACAGACGAAAATAGCGATGCGGAAGATGCGCTGAGCCCTCCGCAAAAAATATGCTTTACGGAAGCATCCTCCAATAACCGGTTTATGGCCGCTACATTGGGATGAGCGGCATATCGTTGTTGCAGTTCAGTGATAGTCATAAGAATATAACACAATTTCCCGGCAAAAGTACTAAATAATCCTTAGTTTTGACGCACAATTTTTTGTAAGTAACGGAAAAGCGTTACATTTGTGTGCAAATACAGATACGATCATGCAGACATCATCGGACAGCATTGTAATTATCCCCACTTACAATGAGCGGGAAAACATAGAGAATATCATACGTGCCGTATTCGGACTGGAAAAAGTATTTCATATCCTTGTCATCGAAGACGGTTCACCTGATGGTACAGCCGATATTGTCAAAAAGCTACAGAATGAGTTTCCGGAACGCCTGTTCATGATCGAACGAAAAGGCAAACTCGGGTTAGGTACTGCATACATCACCGGATTCAAATGGGCACTAGCCCACAGTTACGAATACATCTTCGAAATGGATGCTGATTTCAGCCACAATCCACTCGATTTGCCCCGCCTGTATAAAGCTTGTGCTGTGGACGGTGGAGATGTGGCAATCGGGTCACGGTATATCAGTGGTGTAAATGTAGTAAACTGGCCGATGGGAAGAGTCCTGATGTCGTATTTTGCATCCAAATATGTCCGCCTTATCACGGGAATTCCAGTGCAGGACACCACGGCCGGTTTCAAATGTTACCGCCGTCGTGTACTCGAAACGATCGATCTGGACGGTATCCGTTTCAAAGGTTATGCTTTTCAGATAGAAATGAAGTTCACGGCCTATAAATGCGGATTTAAGATCATTGAAGTCCCAGTGATCTTTATTAATCGTGAACTGGGAACTTCCAAAATGAACAGTAGCATATTTGGAGAAGCTGTGTTCGGAGTCATAAAATTAAAAGTAAACAGTTGGTTTCGTAAGTATCCAACCATTAAGAGTGAATCTGGAAAGTCATGAAAAGAACCCTGATAAAAAATGCAATCATCGTGAATGAAGGGCTGCAAGTGCCCGGTTCGGTAGTTATAGAAGGAGAAAAAATAGCGGAAATACTGGTGGAAGAACAGGAACCGTCTGCACCTTGTGATGAAATCATCAATGCAGTCGGATGTTACCTGCTTCCAGGCGTAATTGACGACCATGTCCATTTCCGTGATCCGGGACTTACCCATAAGGCGGATATTTGTACCGAGAGCCGTGCGGCAGCAGCGGGTGGAGTGACTTCCATTATGGACATGCCGAATACGAATCCGCAAACTACCACTTTGGAAGCCTTGAATGAAAAGCTCGACCTGATGGCAGAGAAATGTTCCGTGAATTATTCCTGTTATTTCGGAGCTACCAACAACAATTACCTTCTGATGGGACAATTGGACAAACATCGTGTTTGTGGCATTAAGCTTTTCATGGGATCGAGTACGGGCAACATGTTGGTCGATAAAATGACCAGTTTACTGAACATCTTCAACAGTACTGATTTACTGATTGCCGCACATTGTGAAGATCAGGCAATCATAAAAGAAAATACAGCTAAATATCTGGAAGAATATGGAGTAGACGGTGATGTACCTCTGAAATACCACCCTGCCATCCGTTCCACAGAAGCATGTTACCAATCTTCCGAACTTGCCATTCGTCTGGCAAGGATAGCCGATGCACGCTTGCATATACTTCACGTATCGACCTCTAAGGAGTTGCAATTATTTGAAAATATTTCCTTATCCGAAAAACGTATTACATCCGAAGCCTGTATTGCCCATTTATTGTATAATTCGAATGATTACCAAACTTTAGGAACACGCATTAAATGCAATCCTGCCATTAAATTGAAAGAGCGAAACGCATTGCGGGATGGGGTAAACTCCGGACTGATAGATGTAATCGGAACAGATCATGCTCCTCACCTGCTGAAAGAGAAAGAAGGAGGCGCATTAAAAGCAACTTCCGGTATGCCGATGATACAATTCTCACTCGTAAGTATGCTCGAACTGGTCGATGAAGGAGTATTCACCCTAGAGAAAGTCGTTGAAAAGATGTGCCATGCCCCTGCCGAGATTTATGAAATACACAATCGCGGATATATCCGTAAAGGTAATCAGGCGGACTTAGTCCTTGTACGCCCGGATACGGAATGGACAGTAACTAATGACTGCATTCTCAGTAAATGCAAATGGAGCCCGCTTGAAGGACACACTTTCCATTGGAAGGTAGAAAAAACTTTTGCCAATGGTCATTTGCTGTATTCTGACGAAACAATAGATGAGAATTATCGTGGACAAGAATTGAGATTCTTATGATCATCTCCTATAAAATTCATGAAGTCAGTCCTTACATTAATTGGATCTACTTCTTTCACGCATGGGGCTTTCAACCTCGTTTTGCAGCCATAGCCAACATACATGGTTGTGATGTGTGCCGTGCCTCATGGCTTACGACCTTTCCGGAAGAAGAACGTCCAAAGGCGTCGGAAGCGATGCAGCTTTTTAAAGAGGCTAACCGGATGCTCGATTTACTCGATAAGGATTTTGAAGTGAAAACCCTCTTTAAGCTTTGCGAAGCAAATTCCGATGGTGATAATCTCATTTTAGACGGTATGACTTTCCCGCTTCTCCGCCAGCAAGTCAAAAAGCGGGAGGATACACCTTTTCTTTGCCTGAGTGATTTTATTCGTCCTGTATCCTCCGGAATTACGGATATTGCCGGTGCATTTGCATCGACCATCGATGCCGATATGGAAGGGGTATATGAAAAAGATCCTTATAAGCACATACTCGTACAAACTCTTTCCGACCGTCTGGCTGAGGCAGGAACAGAGAAGATGCATGAATATGTACGTAAAGAAGCTTGGGGATATGCAAAAGATGAACATCTGACCATCCCCGATCTCCTCGTTGAGAAATATCAAGGCATACGTCCTGCCGTTGGTTATCCTTCCCTCCCCGATCAATCTATAAACTTCCTGCTAAATGAATTATTAGGCATGGAACAGATCGGAATTTCCCTGACAGAAAACGGAGCCATGCATCCCCATGCCTCCGTATGCGGCTTGATGTTTTCCCATCCCGCTTCCGAATACTTCTCTGTCGGAAAAATTGGAGAGGATCAACTTGCCGATTATGCACACCGCCGAGGAAAAACCGTAGAAGAGATGAGGAAATTCCTGGCAGCAAACTTACAAGATTGACCACTGATTCGGAATTAAAATTTATATCCTAATTCGAAAGAGAATGTCATATAGCTTTCTCCATGATCCATACAAGTAGCTCCTATCTTGAATGAAGTACCTATCAAATAATGGTCACGAATCTCAACTCCCACACCTGCGATTCCTCCACCGGTAAAACGTCTGCCATATAAATCGACTGTATGTAATACGTCATTCTTATAGCTTGAATCATAAACATAATATTTTTGTTCCCCGCTAATGCCTAAACTGACATAAGGCCCCAGATCAAACACAAGATTTGTACGGTTTGCGATTTTGAATTTCAGGGCAAACAATAGTGGAAACTCCAACGACAAAGGATCATGACTGATTTTTCTTTTATAATAGGATGAAGTATTATAATCATAGCCCCTGTCGAGTAACTTTGTATAAGACAATATCACGGCCGTTTGGAACGACCAATGCCGTCCCAACCTGATGTCTATTCCGGCTCCACCGTAATAGGTAAGATTTCCTTCCGGATTTTCTTCGGAGAACATGGTATAATCTGCACCTATAAATTGAGAAGTACCTATCCCGGCTTTTATAAACCAAGAAAAGCGATCCATCACTTGCGTTCTCATCTTTATTTTCATCGGAACTTCAATTCCCCTGTTTTTTCTACGTCCTTTTTCCGCTTCCAGAGTATCAAGGATAAGAGGCACTTCTTCCAAAACATAGTTACCATCTTTATCAGTAGTGGTAGTCAGATTCGTACCTTTTACCTTAACTGTAGCATTTTGTACCGGATTATAATCTTCATCAATTATCTGTCCAATTACTTTTTGTGTTTGGGCTATTACGTCCGCCAAGCAACAACAAACCATCAATATATATGCAAACAACCTTCTTTTTCTCATTTCATTTATCTTTTATTATAAAGCATATTTAATCAAAAACGATAGGAAACCCCAAAAGTCAAAGCCACATTATGATCGACTACATATCCGAAAAAACTATAGCCATCATCTGCGATTAAAGCGATATTTTTCCCCGTCACACCTACCAACCATTTTTTATATTCAATACCCATCCCGTATACTGCACCAAAATTAAAACGATCTAACAAAGCATATGCTTCCTTTCCCCACGGTCTCTTATAGTTGCCAGAAAAAATATCATATTCCTGATCAGCCCGTCCTGTTTCAGACACCTTAGCTTTACCACCTATGCCACATGAAAGCAGCGGTCCGAAAGATGCTACTAAATTTGTATTACGTGCTAATCTCCATCTGACAAGGAAACGGATTGGCAAATCAAGCATTACCGGATTCCAGACTTCCTTGTAAATACTATTATTAAATGATGCTTCATATCTGGCACCACGGCTACAAAAATCAACTCCTGTTTGGAAAGCCCAATGTTTTGACATACGCACTTCAATTCCCAATCCGAATTCATAACCCATTTTATAATCCGATCCTGTCATGGTATATTTACTCATATTTATTCCGGCTTTCGCTACAAATGAGAGCTTTTTCCGCCTGGGTGTCATCTGAATCGGTTCATTTAACTTTACCTTGCGTGTTTCCATACCTATAGATTCAATGATCAATATTTCAGCTTCCTTTGGCACGTCACGTAACAAAAAATTTCCATCCATATCAGTCACAGTATTCAAGTCCGTTCCTGCCACTCGAACCAAAGCTCCCACTATCGGTTCATGTTTTCTATCAAAAACCTCCCCACGCACATCATGCGTTTGTGCCAATGCAATCATCACACAGAAAAGGCTGATTAACCCCATTAATATCCGTTTCATACTATCGTAATTACTTTAAATTATCATTTTGTCGTTAGCGCATGTACCGAGCTATATGCAATCCCTTCTTTAGTCAAAAGAAATGCACGTACATAATAAGTAACATTAAGATCCAAGTTCCCAATACTCTGACTCCAATTCATATAACCTGTGATTCCAGAATCCCCAAATATACTTTCACATCCATAAGAATTTATTGTAGGCATCTGATCGATTAAACTGTAGCACAAGCCTGTCGCCACAACATCATCACTATCCGAAACATTGTAATTACCACTAAAAGAAACAGATGCTCCATTCCACTCTATATATTCAATACTGATATAAGGATCATTTTTAATTTCAAACGAGTGGATATCACTACATTTCTTACTCGAATAACCATAATAATTTTCAAGACATTCATCGACTAAACCCGGATGATATGAACTATTATGTTGCATCAGACAATAATAATAAGTTCCTGAAGAAAACTGATAATTATCCTTTTCCATGAATCCTATAAAGTTTCCATCATCTTTTAGATAATGTATATGTGACTCTTTTATATAATAAGGTATTTCTTGTAGAAGATCTTCCTTATTTCTTGATATTGCAAAAAAGAACTCATACGCTCTATTCTTACTTATTCCCTCCAATAATTTTGTCGAAAAGACATACCCTTGAGGTAAAGAGATATAAGCATATCCATAATGACTACAATTATAATCTAGTAATCCGTATTGTTCTTCCAATGTCAAATCAGACGTGGTCCTTACACTATCACTCAGTTCTGCATATTCTATCGTGGGGTAATATTCATCCATTTCCTCACACGCTGAAAGCCCCAATAATATGCAACAGCACAATCCCAAAATTTTTCTCATGTCTTATTCTATTTATAATTTCGTTTAAGTTTATAAACAAAGGCTTTACCCTCCTCTCAAAAGAAAGATAAAGCCCAATATTTAGTATTTACTTTCCAAACAAGCGTTTTAATATTACTGCTTGGATACTTTCACTATTTTTTTGTAGAAAGTTTCACCATCTTGTACTACTGTCACAATATAAACTCCATCAGGTAAATCATTCACTTTTAATCCTGAACTTCCTTCTACATGTGTCTGCATAAGCACTATATTTCCATAGATATTTGTAAGTGAAACTCGATCAATGGCTTTAGTACCAGATGAAACATAAAGACGATCGGACACTACTACAGGATATATTTTCAAGTCGGATTCCATTTCTTTGATTCCCGTATACTCATCTCCCATCTGCAACGTATAAGGTTCAAGTAAGTTACCTAACAATACTTCTGCAAACTTCTCTGATTTCTGTACGGTATATACCTTTTCACTTTCATGATCCATTATTCGGAAGTCAATATTTTCATCACCGGAACCAAAGATCGTCATCATCTGTTTATCATCTACATACTGGCTGATACCCCGACATTCCGTTCCGCAAAAGGCACCAATAGAATAACGTCCAGCATCCAGCTTCTCATCCTCTTTATATATCTCAGCAATCATACACATCATGTTAGGATAGGCATATTTATCGACTGCCCAATTTGAAGTATTCTTCATACCCTTACCATAAAGTGACTTCGCTTTTGAAACGATGGATGTATTATAGATAAACGACTTCTCTGATTGTGAATGGTATAAATAACCATTTCCAGGTTTCATAACTTGTAAAGTCCCCAGCCATTGTCCATTGACAAACTGTACAAAACCTTCGCGTCCGAAAATATAATCTAGCGCTTCCGGTTCTGCATTGGCAAATGCTTCGCTGACCGTCATAGTCTGTGAAACAGGATAACCAATCCAGTTCCATCCGGCATGTAAAGCAACAGGTGTCGCACCCGCATTAAATTCATATCCATTCAATGTGTGAACTGTATTTTCAGATACTTCGATCTTGTAAGTTTCCATAGGAGAAAGAGAGACCAAGCCCCCAACAAAACCGGAAACAGGATCATTCACCAATTCCGATGTCTTACCTACTATACGAATTGCATTTTCAGATATGTCTTTCACCGGAATATCGGTTTCCAAATTATGAGATACCCAGTTCCATCCCTTCTTCAAATCCAGCCCTAAAGAAGTTGTCTTAATCGTAAAAGTAAATGTAGCAATTTCACTCTCTTCCCTATCTTCAGCCACAGCGACTGCTTTTATAGTCATATCTTCAGTGATAGCTATCGGATCCGTATATACCTGACGGGTACCATTTTCATCACATGGACAAGATTCGTCAGTAGTATAATAAATCACAGCCCCTTCCGTCTCGCAAGTTAAAGCTACCTGTGTGTTACGATAAACGGCAGTACCCGAAACACGTGAGGCAACCGGAGTCGCTGTTTGTAAAGATTCCCCATCAATTACATTTATGACAGACATTCCTTGTACATCCACATCTTCTATAGAATAAATAATCACAGAAGTTCCCGGCAATTCCCCCGTCAAGGTCAGCGTCGCTTGCCCATTTTCGTCCAAAACCGCTTCCTCCGTTATGGCAGTTATCATCGATGAGGAAGAACGTGCCACCAACTTCTTACCAATGGCTGCATCAAAAGGCAAGGTGCTTACCGTAATTTGTTTACTTCCATGATAAGCTACTTTTATCAGTGAATCAGCAACTATGCTCCTAACTTCTTTCTCTATATCAAAAGCCTGAATGTAGTCAGATTCCATTTGGATGCCGGCATAGCTCTTAACCTTTCGACTGACCGTTAAAGTAATCTCATCGGTTGTCAAGAAAGGAACCTCGGGTACAAAACGAACTTTTGAAGCATATGTATCCGCATTATCTTCATATGCGCACTCCTCATTCATCAGCTTAATCGTACCGGAAATAACTTCCTCATTCTTGGTAACAAAAATATTGTCTGTATCCAAAGCATCCGGAAGCATATATTTGTCAAACTCAACTTCAATGCCATCCTCATATGCACGAGCATTCTTCACGGTTGGTTGTACACTCTGCACCATCGGAATATTCACTTCCAGCTGCGGAGGAGGAACAGGCAACCATTCGCTATAGGTAGTTTGATAACCCTCTTTATCAAATTTCACTTGCCATAAGCCTTGTGGAACATCCCAACGATACATTCCCATTTCATCGGTAAACAGCGGATTTTCCTGAGCATATTCGGCAGCATCCCAAAGCACTATTTCTTCATGCAAATCTCCGTACATATCTTCTACCATTTCTTTGTAATAACAGGTAGCGGTCACACCAGGTAAACGGTTACTACTTACGGCTTCATAAACATAACCGGAAGGATCAATAGAGGGATCGGCATCCGGATTTCCGGAATCATACCCACCACCACTGCTACCTCCATCAGGGGGAGGAGGAGTACTTTCACATTGAAGACTTTTAATATCATTTGAAAGTTTGCGTATAACGGCATTACGAGTCTTATCATACACAATATCTAATGCAAAAGATAATACCACTTTATCGACCAACCCCCAAAGCGTTGCCAAAAGACTTGTTCCGCCAGATGGAATTGCTGCCACAACTCCAGTAGCAATCTTGGCGTCGGCTTGTGCCCGAAGCAATAAACGCCCTGTAGCATAGGCAGCAAATACTCCAAACAAAGAAGTACATTGCATTGCCAAGACATCTGCTTTAGCTTGATCATTAGGACATGGCTCCGGTATTGAAAGATAGAGTTCACCAGCTGTTCTAATATCATTACAAAGTTTATTCGCCATGTCAATATAATCAATAATCGGAATAACTTTTCTGAGGATAGGCGCACAATTTCTCGCTACCCCAAGTGCTATTGAGTTCGAAATTTTTTGTGTTTGTATAGAGACTATCTTAGCAGACCAAAATGCTTTTTTTAAAGGATTCTTACTTTTATTAAAATAGTTAATGGCCTTATTCAGCTGACCCGTTATAGCTTTGTCTGCTTTTTCAATTTCATTTGTAGATTGAAACAAACGATTCATTAAATCTACTTGGAACCCTTTAATAGTTTCCACAGATTCGTTAACAGCTAATATAGCATTATGAACTAATTTATAAATATCTCTACTTTTAGCAGATTGACGACTATTTTCATCAACCGACGTATCAGAGGCCTCTTTTGAATAGAGAATTTTAACTGACTGATCTTCTTTAAAATCTATTGAAATAAAAAGGGAATCAGACTGATAAATAAAAATACTATCTCCACTGGTTAGAGGTAAAGTTATAAACCCTTTTTCCGACAGATCATACCCACGATACTCGGCACAATCGGAAAGAATCATAGATGCTCCATCTTCAGTTTCGATATTCACATGCTTATCACAATCCATCTCAATACGAATACTATCGATGTATGCTTTATTATCTTCCAAAAATGTAGAAATTTCAACATCTAATACGTCACTATAAGCTTCAAACTCTTCCTCTGTCATTGAATCTAGCATAGCAGCAAAATCCGCAGACTCTTCATCATCGATATCAACATCAATTGAAATACCTAACTGTTCCGCTAAACTTTTGAGAGAATCACCCGTTTCATCTTTTTCTGCTTCAGACAGCTTCTGAAGTAACATATTGTAATTATCAACAAAATTTTCAACCTCTGCTCGATAGTCATCTAACTGATTCTTATCTGCATAAACCGCTGTCTCAGCTTTGTAATCAACTGATACATTAACTGGAATATTACCATCATACATATTACCAAATTCTCCACTTGCCACCCACAGTTGTTTTTTTTCATCATAAATTGAATTCAGCGAAGTCCATACCCCATCACCTGTTTTCACATAAAGGATAACATCTGAAATCTTTTGAGGATCATTATTTGTAAATTCAATAGTAAAAGTAAACACCTTATTATATATGTAATAGGTATACTTCTGTGCTTCGCTTGTCGGGTTCAGAAAATCAAAAACGACTTCGTATGTCTTATGCATTTCCGGATTGTCATGATACATAATAACCTTCGACACCTGTATTGCATTCACATCGTATAAACATTCTTGTGTTTCCGATAGCAATTCCAATCCCTGCTTCGTCTTAACTTTCGCATAAACACTATGTGTAGAAAGATTATACGGCTCATTCAATTCGCAAGTAGTAGCCCAAATACCATTCGCCAAAGAAGTAGTTTGTCCGATCAATATACCATTATCGTATATTTCAATATCTGAGTTCCCGATAGCCGTACCATTAACAGGAATACTTGTTTTTGCAACCGTTCTTGGGACAGTAATCGTTAAATCCTTTACCGTAAAATTAGCAGCTCCAATGGGTTGTAGTACTTCTTTATCTTCTAAAGTAAACTCTACAAATGCATTCGGACTATAGTCTCCTCCTACAGTAGGGATAATACAGAAACGAACCTGTTCATTGTAATTCTCCATTGGGACAGTCAAACGATTACCATCCAACATATAACTTGAGACTTTACTTCCTACCATAACAGAATTCTCGACAAAGGAACATGACTCCGGAAGATCCACTATCATCTTTACTTCGCTTACTTTCGATGAATAAATATTCTTAAAGTCAATCTTTCCCTTCAGAGTAAGATAGTTTCCTGCTACAATGGATGGCTTATTGACTGAAAAAAGTGTATTTTCACCGGTATAGTAGAGTTTGCTTTCATCTAAAACAGGAACTAAGTCATTTGCAATCGAAGCAATAACACCACTTTTCACCATAACACTATTTTTCACATAATCAGTACCTTCAATAAGTCCGGAACCGGAAAATTGTGAAAGGTTTAAAATTGAGTTAAACAGAGAACTATTTGCCATTGATACTAATGAATAATCCCCGTCAGGCAGGTCATTAATAATTAAAACGGCATTGCTGTAATTGTATTTCTTTATTAATTGCCCCTTTCCGTCATAGAGAATTCCTACCACCGTTTTATTATCAGTGGAAGTAAAAGTAGCTTTTATGCCACCTAATTCTATAATTGGGAAAATAGCTTCGCCTCTATTCAATGCATCAATGGTTGTTGTTACCGTAACAGGTAAAAACGCATTGTTTTTACTTGTAGCAGTAATACGTAAACAGTCACCTTCAGACACTTCTTCCAACAAAACGATGGAAGGATATTGCACCGAAAACTCTGAAATTGATTTATTCTGCGTTTCATTGAAAATATTATAAGTTACATTAGCATAATCAGTGTACCAGTTTTGGGTTTCAACTGTTTCACCTTCCGTAGCACTAGGTGTAAAGGTCAAAATTGTATTGATAGTTGCACCGGTTATTGACTTCAACCTGATTTCTCCAACATCTGTCGTATCATCAAAGTTTTGTTTCTCTAAAGTATGACTGATATAATCTGCTGCGGATACGGTAATCGTGCTAATATCATTATATACCTTCATGGTAAAGGCACCTTTAGTATCCGTCTTAGCCATAAATGACTTAGAATATTTTCCATTCAACATCTGAGAAACAGATATGGCTGCACCGAACAAGGGATTATTATTTGCCAAATCCTTGACAAAACCTGTAATTGTCACTTCCTGAATGGGCACAAGCGTATAGGAGATAATATTATCACTGTCCTCTATCACATAAGATGATTCTACCGGTAAAACATATTGCATACCTAAATCTTGGGAAAGTACAATCCTGTATTTTATTTCTGTACCGGCTACCAATCCGTTTAGGCTAACACCTTGCTGCAAATAAACATTATCAGTAGTGAGCCAAGTATTCTGAATTGATGAAGTCACATCCTCACCTTCCGGAGTAAGAACTTTTAAAGTTACTGTCTGAGGCGCCAACAAAGTATCAAATGTTACAGATACATTTTCTTCTTTAACCTCAATACCTTCGATTTTACCGAGTACAACCCCTAATTGATTTTTTACATATACATTATATGAACTATTCTTCAGCAAACCATTAAAAGTATAAGTCACCCGGTCTGAGATGACATATTTCTGTTTTTGCCCATTCTGGACATTAACCAGTTCCAATGTCATATTCTTATAACGCCCATCTTCCGACCCAGTGGGAAGATTCACTTCCAATGTACGCACTTCCTCAGACAAAGGCAATATAGTAAAATCTTTCCAACCATCCGCTTCCGAGTAAAATGAAATAGCAGAAGACAAAACACGAATCACTACCCCTTCATTTATATCACGAAATGCATTAGTTCCGACAGTAGGAGGCGTTATTGCGTAACATGATATATCCGTCAGATTTTTGCAGCCGGCAAAAGCCCAATTACCCACATGTTCTACAGCTGCCGGTAAAATAACAGAATTCAAATTAGTATTATCAAATGCATAGTCCGGTATTGCGGTATAGCCACTTGTCCTACTTAAGTCAAGTAATATGCAATTATTCAAGTAACTTGCAATCCCGAAATCTGTCTGATTCATTCGACCGGCAATTGTAACCATGGTGACTTTCTCTCTGTTTCCATAGCCACCGATAACATTGTCTAATGCTGTACTCAAATATCCGGGAGTAAAATCATCTATAATAACTTCCCCTGTTTTATCATTCCAATAATTAGCCCCAGGATTGGAGGGAGTGACCGGATCAAACCGGAAAACACCCGTAATATAGATATCTTCCTTCCCAATAGTAACAGGATAGGACACCTCTTGTGATATATACTGACCCTCTTTCTGCCAGCCTTCAAAGACGTAACCTGTATTCGGATACGCCAAAACGGAAATTTGAGTACCTTCTTCATACATCCTCCCGCTCTCAACATTAAAAGTTCCTCCAACCGAGGGTGATGACGATAAATACAGAAAATGATAACGTTTAGTGGGCATCGTATCCGGTTCGGCAGGCAAAGTCGGATCAAACTTAAAATGTGCCGTTAATACAGAGTTACGATCAGGAACGATATAATTAAATGATTGGTTTTCTGAAATTACTTCCTCTCCTTCCGTCCAGCAGACAAAAGAATATCCATAATTTGCATAAGCATTCAATGCAACTGATTCTCCTAAATTAAACTGCCGAGTATCTTTGAATGAAGGTTCACCTCCAACAGCAGGCGTTACTTGCAGCGTGAGTGAATATAACCTTCCTGGCTCAGGAGGAGTAGGTGGGTCAAAATCATCTTGTCCTCTGAGATTAGTCGAACAAAAGACAAGCATTAATATAAAAATATAATATTTCATATCATTTCCTCTTTTAACTTATTCAGTTACTAATGCTTTAAATGAACGACCATTCACAAGCACAATGTAAGCTCCCGGCAATATGGAAATAGAAGTTTCCTCATACTGTGTCCTATATTCATTTACCATCTCTCCGGTTATAGAATATATTCGTATATCCGTACCTATTTCAGTTTTTACATTGATACGACCATTATCAACTGTTACAAAAGTATTTTCAGAGATCGAATCAGCTATTCCAGTAGGTACAATACGCATATGTAATTCAAAACGCTGATCATATTCACCAGGATTCAAATGTACCGAATAGTCTCCATCGTTTAGTAATACTTCTTTTTGTGTCTCTTTATCAATCAAATATATAAAATAAGAAGAAGAAGCATTATTCATCTCATTCAAAGAAAATGTGTATAATCCGTCTTGCCCCACATGTACGCCAACTGCAATCACCCGGTTAGCTACAGGTCGCTCATTAATAGCATAAGTAACCCCATCTTCTACTGTGTATATCTGAGGTAGGTTTCTATTCTCACTCATAAATTTAGAAGCATCTTTATCCATTTCATAATCGATCGACGCTTCGTCATTTATTACGAAACGAGTCTCGTCCGCATACGATTCATCCCCAAATGATAGATTATAAACCTCTCTTTTAGAATTCTCATCATGACGGGATTGGATCATTGAAGCCCTTTCTTTAACGGTCGATTCATGTTGACGACCATCGGAACGGAAAGTTATTGCATCTACACCTACAGGCTTTTGTACGAAGAACGCTTCCATTGGTTTTAAAACGTAAGCATCATCAGTCAATGATAAAGCTTTATAACCCTCTCCCGAACGAATTGTGATAGGTGCTTGATAATCAATATATCGTATATCGAAAAAGCAAGGATATGGATTGCCCACAAAATTCCAGCTTCTGTTATGTACAAACTCTGAAACATGTTCTTTTAAAGAAATGCTCAAATCGGTCGAGGCAAAGATCTTATTTTTATTCTCATTATTCAAGGCTTTTAGAACAAAATCACTGACACTCCGTTGATTAAATTGAATTATATACCCTTCACCGGCATTAAGCAAATCATCGCTTCCCAATTTCTTCCAGCTTTGCCCTGAACCCGAAGTAGCACGTGATGCTCCGTCATATCGGTAAATAACATACAATATGCCTTCCGGTATGTCCATATCGGCCACTTTCGTATCAAAAGGTACTGAGAAGAAAATCCATTTATTATCTGCCATATTATTCACAATAACCTTAAGTGCCACGGAATCTGCCCTCATTCCCTCCGATTCATTGATCAAAGAGGTAAAAGAGGAATAATCCCAAGTCAGATTTCCATACCAATCAAGAGAAGTAGTATGATTTTGAACATAGTTACCCAAAGAAAGTGCTTTTTTACCATTTATTGTAAATCTTCCCTGATCATACAATATCACATTCGGGTTGTTTGCGGGGCGAATGGTATCTGCAAAAGTTAATGCCCTATTTATATAAATGTCCTTCATATCCTCAATTATGGGTTTTATGACAGGAATAGCATCCCACCCCGGAGTCAGCTTATAGTTATTCAAAGACCAATAGGGTACGAAAAGTTCACAATCTGTTTTATCTACATAATAAAGAGGGTCATAGTTACCATTTAGAACCGGTGGTACAGAGGCGTAACAAGTAAGTCTTTTCAAATTAGTACACTCTTGAAAGGGAGTTTCACACCAATTCAATGAAGCCGGGAGAATTACCTCTTTAAGAGAAATGCATTTACCAAAAGCGTCATCTTCCATAGTAGTTAATTTGGAAGATTCCGGAAAGGTGATTTGGTTTAAATCAGAACACTCTTTAAACGCATTATAATTGATACGCTCCAACGAGTTTGGAAAAACGATTTTCTCTAAAGAGCTACATCCGTAAAAAGCATATCTTCCTATAATTTTCAAACCTTCAGATAGAGTTACTTTTCTAAAATTACATCCCCAAAAAGCTCCTTCCGAAATGTAAGTCAAACTATTCGGAATTACCAAAGGCTTTAATGAACTGCAATCATTAAATGCATAACTTCCCATTACCGCAAGAGTTGAAGGTAAATTTATGTTTTCCAAGGAATAGCAATATCTGAAAGCAGATTCCCCTATACTTTCCAATCCTTCCGGTAATGCCAATTCAGTTAATCCATAACAACGGTGAAAAGCATAATTTCCTATACTTTTCAAGTTTTCCGGCAATTTAATATTTAACAAAGCTGTTCTCGTATTAAAGAAATAGTCAGGCAATGCCTCCATCTTGACCGCGCTCATGTCAATTGAAATTAAATTAGGCATTCTATTCTGTATTTGGTAAAAATCATCCGAATTCAAAACACCGGAAATCGTTAGATCATTCACATTGGAAACATATTCTACCTGTTTTAAAATTTCTTCACCTAAAGTGCCTGCGGTCTCGACATCAACTTTAACTGCTACAGACGTACCATCGACGATTGCATTATTTGTCCATCCGGTGGCCGTGCTATAAACATTTCCATATCCTGCAGGTACATACATCACACGACCGTACTCATTGAATATATTACTACCATTACTTGATGTCGGTGGCGTTTCTGCTTGAATAGTTACCTCTTTCAATTTATGGCAACCGTTGAATATATCCCATCCTAACTCTTGAGTCGTAATTGGGAAATTTACTGTTGGCAACATGCTACAATTAACAAAAGCACACGGTTCTATATATGCTATTTGTGGAAATTCGATTCTATTTAAAGACGAACAATAAGAAAATGCCCAATCTTTTATTCTCGTACAATTAGGCAACATAATTGCCTTCAAAGACAAACAGTTTTGAAATGCATATCGACCTATTGTCAATACGGAAGCCGGAATATCAATGAGAGTTAACGAAGAACAATTCTGAAATGAATTATCACCAATAAGCTCCAAACTGTCAACAGGCAAAACGACCTTTTCAAGTGTTCTATTACCTTCAAATGCGGCATACGGAATCGACTTATCCTTAACAAATGCTGCCGCCATATTCACAATTCGTAATTTCGGCATATCTCTTCTCAATACATAAAAATCATCTCCATTCAATCTTCCCATCAAAGATAAATTGGTAATGGTATCTTTTTGCTCCTGCGTCAATATTGAAGATAAACTTCCGGCAATGGGAACTTCAACCCCATAGCCTTCAGAACATAATGCCTTGATATGGATCAGTTGATTACCACCATTAGTTTCAACAAGAAACTGTTGCTGCCAATAATCTTCTTTTTCAGGAGAGAATGCTATTACAATTTTAGCTTTCTCTCCTCCTTTTATGGCTTCTTTAGGCCAGTCCATAATATTGAAAGGAGAAGAAAGACCTGAAATATTTTTTATTTGCAGGTCCTGTTTACCCAAATTAATCACTTCTATCGTATCCTTTGTCACTGTATCCGGAAGTTTATTCTTGAAATTCACAGTGTTTTTCATGAGACCCAAGAACGGTTCGTCCGTCTCAATCCCGGATATCTCCAAATTTTTCACATAAGCATAGGCATCAGTATATCCTTCGCTTAATATATACGACCATTTAAGCGTATATATGCCTTTATTTAATTCATAAGATGCATGTGTCCAATCTTGCCTTGATTGCAAAAATATCGAATCGGAATCATTAATTGAAAATTTAAAAGTTTCACCATAGCCCCAACTCTGTACCTTATAGTCAAAGCTGACAACTCCCGTCTCTAAGATTTCAATAGTCGTACTAAACCAAGACGTTTTCAACCCGACAATATCCGAACTTGACACACATCCGTCACTGACAATCCATGGATATTCAGATTGATCAAAATTGACAGGTAAAGGAGTTCCACCAGAGATAGCCACATTAAAATCTTGAGCTTTCAAAAAGTTTCCCATAGCCATCATAAGCATGACCATCAACATCGTAATAATTCTTTTCATATAAGTAATAGTTTATGTTATATTTACAGATATCTTAAGATTAATTCCATACAAATGTATGAACAATAACGTTGCTATCAAAATCAAATATTTACTACAATTACATATTCTGTTCGTTTTCACGTTTATCACATCAATATTGACGTTTAGCTTGCAAAAAAAGAAGATTATTATTAAGTAAACAGACTTATTTACATCAGATTATATGTCATATCAGATCAAGAACGAAAACTAATTTTACCAATGAATACTCATATCTCAATACAGGAATTGGATAAACGAATTATCACATAACCCCATAAAACATACATATGCCTAACAAAAAGCACCCTTTTCTCTTTTTTTACTAACCATCCTATTTTATAAAAAGATTGAAATAGCCCGACGACAACTCCTTTTCTTCTTCAAAAACAGATAAATCGAGCTTTTTTCCCCGATAAAACGACCTTTTCTTCTAATAGAAATAACCATTTTCAACCGGAAAAATAGGTGTTTTCATCAAATGAAGTGTTTATTTTCATCTGATGAAATAACTTTTTCATCAGATGAGAATTTAATCCTCATGAATTAAAGTTTATTTTGCCTTTTTATTTTCCATTTCCCTCCTCCTGGCGAGCATACATATTCTATCAAAATAGCACTCTTAGTCGCCCAACACTTTCTATATAAAAAGAAATCAAAGGACAATCCACACAAAAGAAAGTCCCTTCTTCTAAATTAACAGCAAACTGACTTTCCCTAATTGGCCTACAATCGTATTTTTCCAATCACAAGTACCATCGCTAGAAAATATCGTTCTTATGGCAAGTTAAAGAGACAAATTGTCAAAAAGATAAATCATTTCATCCTATAGTTGTAAATCCACAACCGCATAGCCACAAATTATATCTTAGCAAGCTGTCTTATCGAATAAATAAATTCAATCATCTTCCACTATTTGTGATTTTACTATTACTTTCGCGACTAACAAGTCAAAAAGCAATCGAGAAAACCAATGGACTCAAAAGCCTCACAAGCCAAAGACAATGTAGAACAGGAATTCCTTACAGTAATCCGGGAATATGAACGGATCATTTATAAGGTATGCTATCTATACACCACTCCGAATGCTACACTCAACGATCTCTATCAAGATGTAATACTTAATCTGTGGAAAGCATACCCTAAATTCCGGAGAGAATGCAAGGTATCCACATGGATATATCGCATTGCACTGAATACCTGCATCAGTTTTATCCGTAAGGAAAAAAATGTGCCGGAGCTTGTGACGTTGACCCGGGAAGCGGACTGGATGGCGGAAGATAAAGATCCGTTACAGGAAATGTTGCGACAATTATACCGGATGATCAACCAATTAGGACAACTTGATAAATCTATCATATTGCTTTATCTAGAAGAAAAAAGTTATGAGGAAATGGCTGAAATTACCGGATTGACAGTTACGAACATCGCAACAAAACTAAGCCGTATAAAGGACAAATTAAAAAAAATGAAAAAGGAGGATTGATTTATATGGAATTGGAAGAACTAAAAAAATCGTGGAATGCATTGGACGAGCATCTTAAAGACAAAAAGATAGTCAAAGATGAAGATATCTCGCGGCTTATCAACCATGCAACAAAAAATATCGATGCTATGAGCCGGTTGAACAAAAGACTCCGGATAATAGCACTTATCATTTTTGTCTTTTTGATTTTTACATTTATCTATGACGGGGTTTTCCCTGATATTTACTATCAGATCATTCTCATTGCCTTGATTCCTGCTTTCGGCTGGG
>OGOG01000340.1_pt1 | contig 53644 bp, 40 predicted proteins | sample 1552581 | NCBI WGS metagenome assembly OGOG01 (sample SAMEA2580152, study PRJEB22360) | human gut metagenome | biome: human gut; feature: human-associated habitat; material: faeces | place: Denmark | collected 2008/2010 | reverse complement strand
CAGTTACCTTCCGTATCCGTACGCGGACGTTCATCCGTGTCGGCTATGTCATCAAGAAATGATTCGGGTACGTTGAGTGTTTTAGTCAGAAATTCAAAGTCATCATTGTTCGGGCATACTACGTTTACCCAGCTATTAGGAAGCCATTGTGCTTTTTCCACAAAGCCGGCCTCACAATAAAGATACGTTCTCATCTTATTGTCTCCTTTCGTTGATTTTTAAACCGAACAGAGACTTTGTGACGCTCACCGTGGCTCTCTGTTCGCTTTTAGTTAATACTGTTGCACGTTCGCGGGTTTGAATCGTCCATATTTGTTTTAAATTTTTTAAAAGCGGTGCAAAAGTACGTAAATAATCTGAGAATGAATCTTATTGTACCGGAGGCTTAACATAGATTAAATCTCTTCCTAATTATCTTTTTCGTACCTTTGCGGCCGAAATCGAGAAGTCAATTAATTAATTTTAGATATTATGAGTAAGAAAGCCCTTTTAATGATCCTGGATGGTTGGGGAATAGGCGACCACGGGAAAGATGACGTAATTTTCAATACACCCACTCCTTATTGGGATTATCTGTTGGCAACCTATCCTCATTCTCAGTTGCAGGCAAGTGGTGAAAACGTTGGTTTGCCCGATGGACAGATGGGTAACTCAGAAGTAGGACACCTCAATATCGGTGCCGGACGGGTGGTATATCAGGATTTGGTGAAGATCAACCGTGCATGTGCCGATAACAGCATCATGAAGAATCCGGAAATTGTTTCTGCTTTCACTTATGCAAAAGAGAACGGAAAGAATATTCATTTTATGGGATTGACTTCCGATGGCGGTGTTCACAGCTCACTGGATCATTTGTTCAAACTCTGTGACATATCGAAAGAATACGGAATCGCTAATACATTTATACATTGCTTCATGGACGGTCGCGATACCGATCCGAAGAGTGGAAAAGGATTCATCGAACAGCTTGAAGCTCATTGTGCCCAATCAGCTGGAAAAGTGGCTTCTATTATCGGACGCTACTATGCGATGGATCGTGACAAACGTTGGGAACGCGTAAAAGAAGCTTATGACTTGTTGGTAAACGGCATTGGGAAGAAGTCTGCGGATATGGTTCAGGCTATGCAGGAATCATACGATGAAGGTGTGACGGACGAATTCATCAAACCGATTGTAAACGCAAGCGTGGACGGTACGATTAAAGAAGGCGATGTGGTGATCTTCTTTAACTACCGGAACGACCGTGCCAAGGAACTTACCGTTGTTTTGACCCAGCAAGATATGCCGGAAGCAGGCATGCATACTATCCCCGGATTGCAGTATTACTGCATGACTCCGTATGATGCTTCATTCAAGGGAGTACACATCCTGTTCGACAAGGAAAATGTGATGAATACGTTGGGTGAGTATATCGCTGCAAAAGGATTGAATCAGCTCCACATTGCTGAAACTGAGAAATATGCTCATGTTACTTTCTTCTTCAATGGAGGTCGTGAAACTCCGTATGAGAATGAAGACCGTATTTTGGTTCCTTCTCCCAAAGTGGCCACTTATGATTTGAAGCCGGAAATGAGCGCTTATGAAGTAAAAGACAAGTTGGTGGCAGCTATTAATGAAAACAGATACGATTTCATTGTAGTGAACTATGCCAACGGTGATATGGTAGGACATACCGGTATTTACGAAGCTATTGAAAAGGCGGTTACTGCTGTGGATGCTTGTGTGAAAGATACGGTTGAAGCTGCCAAGGCACAAGGGTATGAAGTGATTATCATTGCCGATCATGGAAATGCTGACCACGCTTTGAATGAAGATGGAACACCGAATACGGCACATTCTTTGAATCCTGTTCCTTGTGTGTATGTGACGGAAAATTCTTCTGCTAAAGTTGAAGACGGTCGTTTGGCTGATGTTGCACCGACTATCTTGAAAATCATGGGCTTGGAAATGCCTGCTGAGATGAATGGAAAGATACTGATTAAGTAATAATATCTTGTATTTTTATATAAAGAGGTGTTTTAAGGAGTTTTATCTGCTTGGAATACCTCTTTTTTATATAGATTAATGATAAACGTTTGCTTTTTAAGATTATCTTTGCTGTCATTATACCAAATGATAGAATGAAACGACTCCTGATTTTTTTAGCATTTGTATGGTTTGGGCTGTCATTGTCTCTGAAGGCTGAAGAGGCAGTTATCGACAGTTTATATTGGTCTGAAGCAAGTCGGGAGGTGGAGGAGAGAAATTATGAGGAAGCTGCCCGGACTTATGTTAAGTTGATAGAAAAAGGCGATTCCTTGTTTCGCGTATATGCCATTGACCGGGTGGAAGATATGCGGGAGAAATATTCAATTGATGAATTGGAATTGCAGAACAATGCACAGCAAAATCATTTATGGAAGCTTATTTTTATTATTATCCTGTTTCTTGTTATTCTGATTTTGGTTGGTTTCCTCTATTTAGGAAAAGAGAGGCGAAAGCTTATTCAGTCTAAGGATGAACTCCTAAAGGCTAAAACACAAGCAGAAGAGTCTGTTCGTAATAAGAGTTTGTTCCTTTCGAATATGAGCCATGAGATCAAGACTCCCTTGAATGCACTGGCGGGGTTTTCGGAGGTGCTTATTACACCGGGAATCGATGAGGCTACGCGGATTCAATGTAATGATGTGATTCAATTGAATTCGGAACTACTGCTCAAATTGATCAGTGATGTAGTGGATATCTCATGCCTGGATGTTGCGAACATGCAGTTTAGCATAGCACCGGTCGAGGTTGTGGGACTGTCGCGGAATGTAGTGAAGATGTTGGAGAATATAAAACAGACAGCAGCCGACGTCCGTTTTGAAACGGAGATACCTTCATTGGTTATTGAAACTGACCAGTGTCGTTTACAACAATTGTTGATAAATTTGTTGGTCAATGCTACAAAGTTTACAAAAGAGGGAAGTATCATACTGGCATTGCGTACAGATGAGAATGGTTTTGCCGAATTTTCTGTTGCCGATACGGGTTGTGGCATTCCCCTCGACAAGCAGGGCGCGATATTCGGACGTTTTGAGAAATTGAATGAAGGAATGCAGGGGACAGGGCTTGGGCTGTCGATATGTAAATTGATAATTAATCGTTTAGGTGGGGAAATTTGGGTAGATCCTGCGTATACATCAGGTGCCCGTCTTGCCTTCACTCATCCGTTAAAGCAGAAGGGGGAGTAGTATGATGAAGAAAATACTTCTTTTGTTATTGTTCTGTGCTGTTTATATTACTTCACTTCAAGCCTCAAGCGATGGTTGTCGGGACAGTATCTTTGCAACCTGTCGATCACTATCTTCAGATTCTGCTCGTGTGCAGTACATGCAGGAATCATTCAAGCAACATATTGGTGAGGACTGGTCGGCCGAACTCCTTGATTCTGCATTAATTCTTGCAATGAATATAAAAGATCGCGAAGCTGAAGTATCGATTCGTTATGAATATTTCCGCTATCATACTTTCCGGTTGAATGGTGCGGATATGGAAAAAGCATGTGATGTATTAAAAGAGATATCTTATCGGTATAAAAAGTATGATGAGTATTTTCAGGCATTGCATTATCTCATTCAACTTAAAGGTTCGGAAGGAAATACGGAATACGCTATTCAGAAATCAAAAGAAATGCGTGAAGAAGCAATTCGTCTGAAAATGGATCGTGGTATATTTTTGTCGTATATTTCTGAAGGAAAGTCAAATGCCTTTGCACAGAACATGGAAAAGGCAATCGAACTCTATAAAAAGGCACTTGAAATACCAGGAATTTCATTGAATGATGAATTAACAGTTCATAATTATTTGTCAAGTTCTTATTATTTTTTGGATAAATATCCTGAAATGAGAGACGAACTACAGGCTCAACGCAAAATTATTGATGATTTGATAAAGAAGAATCCTGACATGCTCAACTTTTATAGGAAATCCTTACTTGATATAGAAATGTTGTATTGTAAGGTCTATTTAGCAGAGTCTGATGCGGAGAATCTGAAACGTTACTTGGATGAAGCTGCCAAATTTTATAGCGACGATACATTTTCTACTGTTACCATCAACTATCATTTTTATTGGGCAGGTTATTATCTTTTGAAGAAGGATTGGGACAGGTGCTTTCCGGAATTTGAACGTTCGCTTTCAGCATTTAAAGGCGCTCAACCCATGTACGAGAACAATATACGTAGAATTATGGGGGATGCCTACATGGATGCGGGACGTTATAAGGAAGCCGCCAATACATATATGGCTGTTGCCATAAAACGCGACTCCATCAATAAGGCTACTCTAAGAATGAACGAAGAAACGGTTCAGGCAAATTATAGAATAAAGAAAGCCTTGCTTGAAAAGGAAATTGGCGAGAAGCGTTTTTGGCAAATAGCGGTAGTGGGAGGAGCTTTACTCATTATATTATTAGTAATAGGTTTGTTACAGTTACTTCATATTCGTCGTGAACTAGTGAAGTCGGAAAAAGAAATGCGTAAGTCATATGCTTTGGCGGAAGCTGCAGATAAGATGAAAGATGTATTTTTGCACAATATTACGAATGAAATCCGGGGACCTCTTAATTTGGTAGTGACTCTTTCGGATCGTCTTTGCAAGGAGAGTGATTTGCAGGCAGAACAGCAGCAGCGATATTCGGAAATCATCAAGCAAAATGCTGAAAAACTGATTAATCTGATATTCGACATTCTTGACCTTTCGCGTTTGGAGTCGGGAATGATGAAGTTTAATATAGAAGTTTATGACATGGTGCAGTTGTGCAAAGAGGCAAAGCTCATGTTAGAATTGAAGGATGGAAACAAGGTTTCTGTGGATTTTCGGACAGAGTTGGACTCTTTATTCGTATCAGTGGATACAGTCCGTTTCAGGAAACTACTTTCTTCTGTAATAATGCCATCGATGAGTGATGAGGAGCCTAAAGTGGAATATACCTTACACCGTGAAGATGATAATAGCTTGAGAATAACAGTCATAAATAGTCCGCTTTTAGGAAAAGATCGAGATGAAAAAGAAATTGAGATCAAACATGCCATTAATCGACTTTATTTGGAATCTTTTAACGGTCGGTATCAGGTGCGTGAAGAAAATGGTGAGCGTTTGATTATTATTACATATCCCATAAAATAAAAGACAAATATGATACAGATAGATGATGTGGTTGTAAGCTTTGATGTGCTGCGAGAGAAATTCCTTTGCGATATCGGGGTTTGTAAAGGAGAATGTTGCATTGAAGGAGATGCCGGAGCGCCGGTAGAACTGGACGAAGTTGAAAAATTGGAAGAGGTTCTGCCGATTATTTGGAATGACCTTTCTCCGGAAGCTCGTGCTGTTATTGAAAAGCAAGGAGTGGTCTATACGGATCAAGATGGTGACTTGGTGACTTCGATAGTGAACAATAAAGACTGTGTTTTTACATGCTATGATGAAAAGGGATGTTGTTATTGTGCTATTGAGAAAGCTTATCGGGAGGGAAAAGTCGATTTTTATAAACCTGTTTCTTGTCATTTATATCCCATCCGCATCGGAGACTATGGCCCTTATAAGGCTGTAAACTATCATCGTTGGGATGTATGTAAGGCTGCTGTTATTTTAGGGAAAAAGGAAAACTTACCGGTTTATAAATTCTTGAAAGAACCACTCATTCGTAAATTTGGAGAAGCGTGGTATCAGGAGTTGGAATTGGCTGTTGAAGAGTTAAAGAAACAGCACATGCTTTGAATTTTAATAGGTTCATTCTTTATAAATAGGCGAACATAAATATTATTTGTTTTATTGTTGTTAAGTAACAGCAATATCTGATACTTAGATTTTTGTAATATTATATATTATGAAAATGAGTCTAATGTATGTATAGAAGATTATATGAGCAAAGGTAGCTTTTTCGATTATGGCAAAAGGATATATTCCCATTTCATTATGTTTAGACCGTTTCCTGGGAAAAATTATGATTGATTGTATAAAAGAAAAACACCGGTCGGAAGGACTTTCCTTCTTCTGCCGGTGTTTCTTCGCTGTAAGATGCGAGGTTGGTTAATGTAATTATTAATTATGCATCGATATTTGCATACGTTGCATTATCTTCAATGAATTCGCGGCGTGGCCCTACTTCTTCGCCCATCAACATGGAGAAGATGAAATCGGCTTCTGCTGCATTTTCAATGTTTACTTGTTTCAACATACGGTTTTCAGGATCCATAGTTGTCTCCCACAACTGTTGAGCGTTCATTTCACCCAAACCTTTGTAGCGTTGCGTATGTACTGCATTCTCGGAACCACCGCCATATGTGTCGATAAACTTCTGACGTTGTGCGTCCGTCCAGCAATATTCTTCTACTTTCCCTTTCTTGCATAAGTAGAGGGGAGGAGAAGCGATGTACAAATATCCGTTCTGGATGATCTGCGGCATATAACGGAAGAAGAAGGTCATGATCAGTGTGTCGATGTGAGAACCATCGACATCGGCATCGGTCATGATGATGATCTTGTGATAGCGTAATTTGTCAATATTAGCGGCTTTGCTGTCCTCTTCCGTTCCGATGGTAACTCCCAATGCTGTGTATATATTGCGGATTTCTTCACTTTCGAGTGCTTTATGGTACATGGCTTTCTCTACATTCAGAATTTTACCGCGCAAAGGAAGAATGGCCTGGAAAGCACGGTTACGTCCCTGCTTGGCTGTACCACCTGCCGAATCTCCCTCGACAAGGAATAGTTCGCATTTTGTGGCATCTTTGTCCGAACAGTCAGCCAATTTACCCGGAAGTCCGCCTCCTGACATCGGTGATTTGCGTTGTACCATTTCGCGTGCTTTACGGGCAGCGTGACGGGCGGTTGCTGCAAGAACCACTTTGTCCACAATCAGTTTTGCTTCTTTCGGATGTTCTTCCAGATAATAAGAAAGAGCTTCACCTACAGCTTGGTCTACGGCTCCCATGACCTCGTTGTTTCCTAACTTGGTCTTGGTCTGTCCTTCAAATTGCGGCTCGGCTACTTTTACGGAAATAACGGCTGTCAGACCTTCGCGGAAGTCGTCACCGGAGATTTCTACTTTTACCTTTTCCAGCATCTTGCTGTCTTCGGCATATTTTTTCAATGTACGTGTCAGGGCACGGCGGAAACCTGCCAGATGCGTACCTCCTTCAATCGTATTAATGTTGTTGACGTAGGAGTGGATGTTTTCCGAGAACCCCGTATTGTACATGATAGCCACTTCGATGGGGGTGCCTTGTTTTTCGGTGTTCAGATAGATCACATCGTTGATAAGATGCTCACGGGATGATTCCAGATAGCGGACAAACTCTTTCAATCCTTCTTCCGAATAGAAAACTTCTTGTCTGAATTTACCGGTTTCCTCATTCACGACACGACGGTCTGTCAACGTGATCTTGATGCCTGCGTTGAGGTAGGCAAGTTCACGCATACGGCTGGCAAGAATTTCGTATTTATAAACCGTTTCAATGAAAATGCTGTCGTCCGGCCAGAATTGCTGTCTGGTTCCGGTATGATCGGATATACCTACTTCTTTGACTGGATAAAGAGGTTTTCCTATTTCGTATTCCTGTTGATAGATTTTCCCGTTACGATAAACCTGGCTGATCATGTGTGACGACAATGCGTTTACACAAGACATACCCACGCCATGCAGACCACCGGAAACTTTGTAGGAGCCTTTATCGAATTTACCTCCTGCGTGAAGCACCGTCATGGCTACTTCAAGGGCGGATTTTTGTTCTTTTTCGTGAAAATCTACAGGAATACCACGACCGTTATCCTGTACGGTGATTGAATTATCTTCGTTGATCGTTACCTCGATATGGTCGCAATAGCCTGCTAAAGCTTCATCAATGGAGTTATCAACGATTTCATATACCAAGTGATGTAGTCCCTTGATACTGATGTCGCCAATGTACATCGCGGGGCGTTTACGCACAGCTTCCAGGCCTTCTAGTACCTGAATGCTATCTGCTGAATACGATCCGTTGTCTTGGGGAACCTGGGAGAATAAATCTTCGCTCATAATTGCCTTTCTATGTTATAATAACTGAGCAAAAATACGAAAAAAAAATGAATTGGGGAAGAATAAGTGATGGAAAATCAATCTAATTGGGTCGATGCTCCTCTTTGCACAATAAAATACTGTTTTTTGAACGGGAATGCAGAAAAGGCCGAACTAAATAGTTCGACCTTAATGTTTGTATATCTTTTATACTTTAGTATTAAGCGAGCTTATTGATATAAATAGCCAACTTAGACTTTAGATTATTAGCTTTGTTTTTGTGAATAATATTCACTTTAGCCAACTTGTCAAGCATCTTGGTGATACCCGGATACATTGCAGTAGCTTCTGCTTTGTCAGTAGTTGAACGAAGCTTTCTAACAGCGTTTCTCATGGATTTGCCATAATATCTGTTGTGGAGTCTTCTTTTTTCTTCTTGTCTGATTCTCTTGAGTGATGATTTGTGATTTGCCATCTCGACTAATCTTTTTTAATTCGTTTTATTCTTTTAATTGTAGCCCGTGGGGGAATCGAACCCCCCTTTCAAGAATGAAAATCTTGCGTCCTAACCGATAGACGAACGGGCCATCCTTTGGGTGAAACGTTTCCGTTTCTTTCGCTTTTGAGAGTTTGTTTCTCGATTGCGGATGCAAAGGTAGATACTTTTTTTGAATTAGCAAATATTTGACGAATATTTTTTTCGAAAAAGAGCATGGTTTTTCTTTTTGATGCTTGGTTTGTTGTTGATAATCAGTGTTGTATAAGTTCGTATTTTTTTTGTCCGGCAAATAATTTTTTCAATAAAAGAGAGTGCTAATGTTTGTTCTCGGCTTTTTTTCGTAGTTTTGTGCTGGATTGAAACCGGAAAGAGAATATGTTGCAAAAGACAGTTGGAATTGTTCTGCATACACTGAAATACAATGATACATCCATTATAGTGGAGATGTATACGGAAAGTATGGGGCGGGGCTCTTATCTGGTTTCTGTGCCCCGTTCGCGGAAAGCTGTCGTGAAATCTGTTCTGTTTCAACCTCTTTCTCTGATAGAGTTCGAAGCGGATATCCGTTCGAACCGCTCATTATATAAGATAAAAGAGGCGAAATCATTCTATCCTTTTTCTTCCGTTCCGTATGATCCTTATAAATCGTCTATCGCGCTGTTTCTGGCGGAATTTCTTTATCGGGCTGTTCGTGAGGAGGCGGAGAACCGCCCTTTGTTTGCATACTTGGTGCATTCTATTACTTGGTTGGATGAATGTCGTACGGGATTTGCTAATTTCCATTTGGTCTTTTTAATGCGCCTTTCCCGTTTTCTCGGGTTATATCCTAATCTGGAGAATTATCATGAAGGGGATTATTTTGATATGTTGAATGCTTGTTTTACTTCACAGCGTCCCCAGTTACATTCATCGTATATTTTTCCTGTCGATGCATCCCGGTTGATAAATCTGATGCGTATGAATTATGAGACGATGCATCTTTTTGCAATGAATCGTATGGAAAGGGCACGTTGTCTTACTATCATTAATGATTATTACCAGTTGCATCTACCTGACTTTCCGGTTTTGAAGTCATTGGAAATTTTGAAGGAATTGTTTGATTAAAGTTCCGTTTATCTTTTATGCTTTTGGAAATAGGATTGCAGGGGAATCCTTTTGTAGAAGAGCTGTGTGAATTTGTTTTACATGGGTGTGGCTCCCGACTGAACGCATCCTTCCTCACCGATGAACACCCCGAAGGGCACCGATGAACGACCTCTTCCTCACCGATGAAGAGGTCGTTGATCACCGAGGTAAAAGTGGTCTCTTATATGTCTTGATTATCAGTTGATTAATAGTTCTAATAGATGTTGTGGAATAAATAGTGAAAGCTGAAATATGTTGACATGTTAGAGGATGAAGATATGATATGCAATAAGGCGATCATATTATAAAGAGGTTTCTTTTTATAAGTACTATATCTGCTCAATTTCTTCGACTGATAGTCCCGTGGCACGAACGATTGTTTCGGTAGGTAAATCCATTTTCTTCAAGTTACGGGCTATTTCGACTTGCTTTTTCTTCTCACCTTTTTCCAATCCTTCTTGTATGCCTTCTATTTTGCCTTCCATTTTACCTTCCAGCAATCCTTCCATCCTGCCTTCTATCAAACCTTCCAGTTTGGCAGAATCCAATACATCATTTTGTATCATGATTGCACTCAGATGTTCATCATAGGCTTGTCTTTCTTTCGGGGTCATATTGTAATAAACCAGCTTTTTACGTGCCTCTTTTAATCCGGGGGCTGTGGTATCGGGACGGATACGGCCGGTCTTGAGATAGTCAATCCATTCTTCAAGCGGGGTGACGGCTAGTTTATCGAATTCATTGACCCGGATCAGGAAATATTCAGGGAAGACTTCAGCGGGTAATTTATGTACGAGTGCATTCTTCTGCTTTGTACTTACCTGGAGGCGATCGCCTGTATGTACACCTACGAAATGGTTCTGTCCATGATAGAGGTAATCATCTCCTTTGCCGATATCAAAGTAGAGAATGCTGATGGAATAGATTTTCTTCACTTCATGGTATCGTTCGCCCAAGGAGATATGTTCGGTGATGGCTTTCGCCACTCCATACAGGATGCGTTCAAGATAATACAATTCACGTGTGTTTTGTATTTCGACAATGATGATTTCGCCTTTGTCGTTCTTTGCCTTGATGTCCACTCGGTTGAACTTGTCATCAGCGGTTAGTTGGTTGCCTTCGCTTTCCAGTATCTCGATGATTTTTACTTCTTCATCCAGTAACACACTTAGGAATCCTTCTAATACGTCAAAGTTGGCTTTCTGCCTAAGAAGGCGTTTGATAGCCCAGTCGAATCTTATGTATTGGTCGATTGCTTCCATAATACCATAAATTAAATCATTGTTCTAACAAAGGTACGGTTATTCGGTTAATAAACAAATATCTTTTTCTCTTATTTGTTTGATTCACAGAAATTGTGTTCTATGTGTTCGGGTTAACTATATTTCTACAAACGGAAAATTACTTGTTGACTTCTTTGTCATTCTGATGGGATTTTCTATCTTTGTCTTTTGAAAGCCGAAGAGAAATGCGGCAGGATGGAACAACTTTTGACGACGAAAAAACTGGTAATTTTATTTAAGCCGAAAGGGAATTGCTTCAACATTTTTGTTTCATGCGACCGACTGTATAGTCGAGCGTGTGAACATATTTGTTAGCAATTCGGGTATACCAGTACCTTTCGTCGGATAAATATGAACTCAGCGCTCGGCTTCTTTTATATATAAAGCTATATACCTCAGGATTCGGGCGTTCATAAATATTCGAAAAGGTATGAACAGAACAATCAAGAAGGCTTTAAGCTGCATTATGAAAGAAATGTGCCTATTCTGTGAACGAATGGCAGGAGGGAGGTCATATGTCTAATTGGCTTACTCTAAAACGACTTTCGGAGAAATACGGTGTTTCCGAATCTACTCTCCGCGTATGGAAATGTTTAGGCTATGTGACATCTTCGGTCATCGAAAATGTTGTGATGCTGGACGAGGAAAGCGTGATCCATTTTTGGGAGATGCGCAAAACAAAAGGATTGAACGAAGAATATCTGGAAAAACTCATTAAAGAGAAGGAATGGGAGAGGGATATACTTCTTAGCAAGCTTGACGATGAACTGTTTCTCCTTAGAACCTCCGAATTACATCAACCACTTTTCCATGTCATTATCCAAGAACTTGGTCAACTCATTACGAATGATCGCGAAAGAGAGATCTTCCTCGCCATCTCTTCGGGGAAACCCATCTCATGGGTGGCTGCAAATAGAGGGATGACGTATGCACAGGCCGTGGAGACATATAGTTCTATTCTTCGGCGATTAGGTGAAAACCCGGGAAGAATCGCTACTTTCCGTAAGCGGGTAATGGATCTTATGTTTGGCAAATATGATACGGAAGATCCTACAAATATTCCTTTATACAATCTTGTTGATACACGTGCCCATAGTATTTTGTATGGAGAAGCCGGGATGGAGACAGTGCGGGAACTTCTGCAGTACACGTCTCGAAACGGATGGAATAGTCTGAAGCGACTTCGGGGAATGGGTAGTATGACTTATCATCACATTATTAATACACTGTCTAACGCCCATTTTATTGTTATCGGTGAGGATGGAAGTATTGCATTGTCACCTGAAATAGCTGCACTTATATTATAAATTCTTGTATGATTGTGGCGCAAGTCATCATTTACTTTCTTTTAGACATGGATTTCACGATTGCTATATGCTTTAAAACTATTCACGGGGCAACCGTGAAATTCGTGTCTAAAGAGAGTCTATATTTAACCGATAGCTTTTACTAATGACCCATCTCTTGATTGTCCAAGGCGATGGTTGAGCTACCAGGGAAATTCTTTTCTTATCCCAGCAATTCTTTGACTTTTGTTGAGATAGCACGGCCTTCTGCCAGTCCGGCAAGTTTCTTGGATGCAACACCCATCACTTTGCCCATGTCTTTGCCGCTTGTGGCTCCTGTTTCTGCGATAATCTCTTTAATGGCAGCTTCCAATTCTTCCGGTGTCATTTGTTTCGGGAGATAGGCTTCCATCACTTTTACCTGAGCAAGTTCTGCATCGGCCAAATCTTGTCGTCCTTGTCCTACATAGATTTCGGCTGCATCTTTTCCCTGTTTTACAAGCTTCTGGATGATTTTCAGTGCAGCATCGTCTGTGAGAGTATCGTTTGCTCCCGGAGCTGTTTTTGCTTCAAGGAAGAATTTCTTTACGTTTCTCAATGTTTCAAGGGCAACTTTGTCTTTCGCCTTCATTGCGTTTTTAATGTCTTCGCTGACTCTTTCAAATAAATCCATGATAATATCTGCTGTTTTATAGTTTACAATGTATAATGGAAACAATTGCCTCCATTACATATTGTTCTTCGTTTTTAATTTGTCACTCTTAACTTCTCACTTAGAACGTGATCATTCCGCTTTCGTCTACCGCTTCTTCTGTCGCTATTTCTTCTTCCAAAGCTGCCTTTGCACGTATCTTGCCAAGTGTAGTTTTATCCCGTAGATAGGTCGGGGAATCTTCCACCATGGCAATGATATCATCATTGTCAAGATCCTCCGCACTGAAGATGTAGATGTGGCGGCGTTTACGCAGGTTCTTGCTGCCGATCCCGCTGGCACTTTCGCCATAAGCTTTGCGGATGCGTTCTTTGTTCTTTTCTTTTTCTTCTTCGAGTTGGAGTTGGCGTTCTTCTTCCTCCTGACTCCGTTTTTCGAGTACGCTGTCCATGCCGGGCACGTCTTCTACACCGAATCCTGTTGCAAGTACGGTGATCTTGACTCTCGATTCCAGTGCGTTGTCCATTGCCACACCCCAGATCACTTCTACTCCTTCGCGGAACTTGCTCATGAACTCGTGAATCTCGTTCATTTCCTCCATCATTAGCTCTGAGGTCGGACAGAAGGAGACGTTCAGCATGACCTTCTTGGCATTGAAGATGTCGTTGTTGTTCAGCAACGGGGAATGAAGGGCATCATCGATGGCTTTCGTCACACGGTTTTCGCCTTCACCGAATCCGGTACTCATGATGGCTACGCCACCATCTTTCAGTATCGTTTTTACATCGGCAAAGTCCAGGTTCACCGTACCGCGCATAGTGATGATCTCTGCAATGCTCTTGGCTGCGATGGAAAGGGTGTCATCCGCTTTGCCAAACGCATTCATGAACGTCAGGTCGGAATAGATCTCCCTCAGCCGTTCGTTGTTGATCACCAACAAAGCATCTACATGCTGGGCGATACGCTCTACACCGTCGAGTGCCTGAATTATCTTCTTTTCACCTTCAAAAATGAAAGGGATAGTGACAATGCCGACGGTCAATATATCCATTTCTTTTGCAATGCGGGCGATGACCGGGGCTGCACCCGTTCCGGTTCCTCCTCCCATACCTGCAGTGATGAATACCATTTTCGTACCGTCCTGCAGCAACGTCTTGATATCTTCGATGCTCTCTTCGGCGGCATCCCGCGCACGGTCCGGACGGTTACCGGCTCCAAGACCTTCGGTGATATTACGTCCCAGTTGCAGTTTCACCGGTACGGGCGATTCTGCCAAAGCCTGATTGTCGGTATTGCAGAGAACGAATGTTACGTCATGTATGCCTTCCCGGTACATGTGGTTGACAGCATTACCGCCACCACCGCCTACACCGATTACTTTGATGATTTTCGGCGAATCTGTCGGGAAATCGAATTGTACTATCTCGTCCATAACTTCTATAGATTACAAATTACTAATTACTGATTATTTCATATCATCGTCAGAGAATATCTCATTGGAGATTTTGTTGAAGGTCTTTTCAAACCAGCTGGGTCCTTCTTTCTTTTTCTTGCGGGCTTCTTCCTTCTTGCGCTTTTCTTCCTCTTTTCTGCGCCTGTCTTCTTCTCTCCGGCGTTTGTCTTCTTCTTCTCTCTTCCTCTTGGCTTCGCGGGCGGCTGCTTCCTGTTCTTTCAGCGTCTCGTCTTCTTCGAACATGTTGACCGGCTCGGGGGTCGGCTGCACATGCGGAGTGATAACCGGACGAACTTCTTCTACGAGACAGCAATTCTCTTTCCCCTCGAACAACAGTCCGAGCATGGTGTTATGTGTACCGTCTTTCTTTATCAGGTCGCTTCCGGCATGTACTGTGTTGCGAATATTGCGTGCCGTCCGCACCTTTTCGATCTTGCTTCTTTTGCGAAGCATTTCGTCCAGACTCTTGAGGTTAGCGGCACCGCCTGTGAGGATAAGACCGGATAGTAACTTATCGTCATAACCGGAGTTTTGTATTTGATTCCACACATTGGCAATGATCTCTTCGGTACGTGCCTCGATGATATTATTCAGCACGCGCAGTTCGATGCTGCGGTTGCCGTCTTCCAACTGGCAGGTAGCTCCTTCTTCCTCCTCATTCTCTTCATAAACGGCATTCCCGTAAGCGATCTTTAACCGTTCGGCTTCCTCTTCTTCCATCTGGAGGGAGGTAATGTCGCGGGTGATGCTGTTTCCTCCCAACGGCAATACCGTGAGGAAACGGAGGATGTTATTCTTATAAACGGAGATTGTTGTCGTATCGGCACCGAAATCGATGAGGGCACAACCCGAACGCCGCTCGCTTTCGGTCAATACCGCATTGGCGGTTACTAACGGGGCGATCATCAGATCGGCGATCTCTATCTTGGCTTGCTCGAAACAACGTTCCAGGTTTTTCTTGATGGAGGCGCGTGCCACAATGTTCAAGAAACGGCCTTCGATATGGCTTCCGGCTACACCGACCGGATCCGCCTGCAGATTGTTTCCTATCTTATATTCTTGCGGGGCAACATCCAGTATATCCATATCTACTAACGGAATCTCCAGATTCTCGTCACAGATAGCATCGACCAATTCCTGCGTAATGATGGTCTCTTCGTTCAGGTCGCGGCTTACAACGTTCCGTACCGTACGGAGCGACTGCCCACCGATACCTACATATACTTTGGCGATCGAGTTTTTCAGATCGCCTTCCAACTTATTAATGATGGACGTGAGACTTTGGGCTGTCTTATCCAGATTATAGATGATTCCTTTCCGGATAAATGAAGAAGAATCTTCTTTGGCATAAGCCAACACCTGCATACTTCCGTCACTGTTCTTTCTTCCGGCAATGCCGGCAACCTTTGATGAACCCAGTTCAATAGCGGCGATAAATTCTGTTGTTGCCATATATTTAATTACAAATTACAAGTTATACATTACATTATAAGCCGAGATTCCGTTACTTCTCTTCACTTCTTACTCTTCACTTTTCTCAGCCTTCTCTTTTTGTACAGATAATCTGGTTGTTGAATTCCAGACTGATACGCGAATATTTATTCCATCCCACTTGGTTCAATCCCTTTTCATAGAATGTTTTCAGGCGGTCGAGCTTACTCTCGAAATTCTCCAGTTTGCCAAGATAAACAATATGGTCGCCTATTCGCGGTACAAATTCTATATCATTTCCGGGAAGGACATGTATCTGTTCTATAAGTGCATCCCAGAACGGATTGTTCTGCAAAAATACACCAAACTTATATAAATCCCTCATTGCAAACGACTTTTCTACATTTCCCGTGACAATTGTCCGACGAGCCACGCATTTTGCTTCGGGAGGCATGATCGTGCCTTTATTGTCAACATAATAATTCTCACCGTTGTTGCTCATGATGCGGAGAATCGGAATACGTTGTTTCACCTCGATACATATCTTGCCGCTGGGTGTTTTATAACATTCTGTTTCGTCGATCAACGGGTGTTTGTTCAGCTCCCGTTCCAACGTTTTGGTATAAACCCGTTCCAACTTCTTCCCTACCGGATAGATGCCTTTCTTCTGCAATATTCCGGCTACTTCGTTCTTCGTTACAAAACCGGCATATATCGTGTCCTTGATGATCAGTTCCATATCGCGGCAGACCTGATTCGCCGGTTTGCGGTTGAATGCTGTCACTGCCACTCCCAGGTAAGCAATGATAATCAACATGACGATAGATAAAAGAATACGTTTCAGCATGGTAATGTTTACTATTGAGCGATTTTATTGTTTATTATGGAAGCCTGTTCAGCTTCTTTTATTCAGTTCCTCCGTTAGGACTGGTACATAGTTCTCTATGTCTCCAGCTCCTAAAGTGATCAGAACTTCAATCTTTTTCTCCTTCAGAATGTCAGGTATATCTTCCTTTTTACAGATACTTTTTTCTATTCCGGGACGGAGGTTGTCATAAATCAATTGGCTGGTGACCCCCGGTATGGGTTGTTCACGAGCCGGATAAATATCGGTCAGAATTACCTCGTCCAGTAGGGAGAGGCTATTTGCAAATTCTTTGTAAAAGTCACGGGTGCGTGTATAAAGGTGGGGCTGAAAGATAGCTGTTATCTTCTTGTCCTTGTAAAGTTCCCGTATAGACTTTACGCTCTGCATGATCTCCGAGGGATGATGGGCATAATCACTGAGAAAGACAATCCGGTCGTTCTTTATTTTAAAGTCGAACCTCCGGTCTACTCCTCGAAAGCTTTTCATACCTTCTTTGATCTCTTGCTCTGTGGCACCATTCAGATGGGCTAGTGCGATAGCGGCTACTCCGTTCTCTATATTGATACTGACGGGAACTCCCAACTGGATGTCGTTGATACGAACATCAGGCCCTACGAAGTCGATAAAGATTTCTCCGTTTCCAATGCGGATATTCTCGGCATGGAAGTCTCCTTCGTTCCGGGAGTAAGTGTATATCTTTACTCCGGATTGGACTTGGGGTTGCAGGGAAATGCCTTTACGGATAATCAATGCACCGCCCGGTTGGATAAGCGTGGTATAATGTTCAAAACTTTCCAGATAGGCTTCTGCCGTGCCATAGATGTCGAGATGATCGGGATCGGTTGCCGTGATGACTGACATGTATGGAGACAGCCAATGGAAGGAACGGTCGAATTCGTCCGCCTCTATCACTGTATAGGGACTGTTTTGTGAAAGCAACAGGTTCGTATTGTAATTCTTGGAGATCCCACCCAGAAAGGCTGTGCAATCTACATGGGACTGGTGTAACAAATGGGCGGCCATCGTAGAAGTAGTGGTTTTACCATGGGTTCCTGCTACGCAGAGTCCTTTGCTGGAGTGAGTGATGGTTCCTAATACTTGTGCGCGTTTTTGTATCTCGAAACCGTTATTGCGGAAATATGTCAGTTCGGCATGTTCCTGTGGTACGGCGGGTGTTAGCACGACAAGCGTGGTTGCCGGATCTTTGCAGCCTTCCGGTATAAGGTTTACATCTTCCGTGTAATGTATTTGTGCGCCTTCAGCGATGAGGCATTCGGTCAGTTCACTGGGTGTGCGGTCATATCCGGCTACTAATTTACCTTTGGACAAGAAGTAACGTACGAGCGCACTCATCCCGATGCCTCCGGCACCAACGAAATAAACTGATTTTATAGTATCTATATTACTTTTCATTCCCATATATTTTATCACTCTTCGCTTATCACTTATCGTTTCTCCTTTCTCCCAATTTTATAACCTCCCTCGCTATGATAGTTGCCGAGTCCGGCAAAGCTAATTTTGCGATGTTATCGCTAAGCTCTTTCAATTTACCGGTATCTATTACGGTGGCTAAAGCTACCGGGAGAAGTTTCTCTTCCGCTTCTACATCTTTTACATAGATAGCGGCTTGTTTGTTCACTAGTGCCAATGCATTTTTGGTTTGATGATCTTCAGCTACATTGGGTGAAGGAATCAGGATGACAGGCTTGTGAAGCAAACAAAATTCAGAAATAGAACCGGCTCCGGCACGGGAGATGACCAAGTCGGCTGCCGAGTAAGCGGTAGCCATGTCTTTTATAAAATCCGTGACATACAGATTCGGAATGTTACCCGCAGCTTTTACGGCTTCCATTACCTGCTGATGGTATATTTTACCCGTTTGCCAGATAAACTGGATAGCAGGAGTCTCCTTAATGGTTTGCAATCCTGCCTTCAGGGTGTTGTTGATGGTACGCGCTCCCAAACTGCCTCCAAGTATCAAGATTGTTTTCTTCTTTGGATCAAGGCCGAAAGAAGTAATGGCTGATTCATGATCACGTGTTGCCGTCAGTAAGTTTTGGCGTACGGGATTTCCGGTCATCTGTATTTTCTCCTTTGGAAAGAACTTCTCCATTCCATCATAAGCGACACATATCCTCTGTGCTTTTTTGGCTAATAGCTTGTTCGTCACACCGGCATAGGAATTTTGTTCCTGTATCAGTGTAGGTATTCCCATCATGCCCGCCATCTTCAAAGTAGGCCCGCTGGCATAGCCGCCGACACCTACTGCAACCTGTGGGCGGAATTTCTTGATAATGCTTTTCGCTTTCCATTGGCTGCGAGCCAGTTTTATGAGTACAGCGAAATTCTTCCACAAGTGCTTGCGGTCAAAGCCTGCTACCGGCAATCCGATGATTTCGTAACCGGCATCCGGCACACGTTGCATCTCCATTCGTCCCTCTGCTCCTACAAAAAGTATCCGGGCATCGGGGCGTAGCTCTTTTATGGCGTTGGCGATAGATACTGCCGGAAAGATGTGTCCTCCCGTTCCTCCACCGCTGATGATAATTCTAAGTTCTTTTTCCATAATCTATTAGTTTTCTTTTTCAAACACCGCATCGCTGTTCAGAACCTCTGCGGTCGGTTCAGCGGCAGTTTGCGCTTCTGAAGCACCGGCTTCTATCTGCAACTGAAGTTGGGCATCATGCTCTTTTTGCTCTTCCAGCCGGGCTGTGTAGCGGCTGACGCTTAATATCATGCCGATGTAGGCACAGTTGATCAGTGTGGAAGTACCTCCTTTGCTGATCAGAGGCAACGGTTGCCCCGTTACCGGGAATAATCCGACGGCCACCATCATATTTAATATGGCTTGTGATACAAGCATCAATGCAATTCCCATCACAAGGAAGGCGGGGAAGGTGCGTTCACATTTCTGGGCAATCCGTCCTGCCCTCATTAACAGCCAGATATAGAGACAGACCACGAACGCGCCTCCTACCAGCCCGAGTTCCTCGATAATAATGGCGAAGATAAAGTCGGAGAAAGCCTGGCTCAAAAAGTCACGCTGTATGGAGTTGCCGGGAGCTTTCCCGACAAGATTGCTGGTGGCAATGGCTATACGGGCATGGGCAATCTGCGCATCCTTGTCGATGTCGAATTTCGCCGCTGGTACTTCTTCTTTCTCGGTGAAATTGCTGATACGGCTCTTCCACGTATCGAAACGGTGGAGGAACGGGATGTTCGAGTCTTTCGGTATTGCGAGTAGGAAAACGACACCGATGATTCCTACTAATCCCAGCGAACCGATCAGAAACAATAATTTACGGGCTGCCACCCGGCCGATGAACATCATCAGGAATACCACTCCGAACAGTAACATGGCTGTGGAGAGGTTTTCGGGAGCAATCAACAGGCACACGATTCCGGTGAGGATCATTATATATTTGAATGCCTTCGGGTTGGCTCCTTCATCATCCTGTTTTTTAGAAAGGATGAAGGAGACGGCAATTATCACCGCCATTTTAGCCAGTTCCGAAGGTTGGAACTGCAACCCCATGAACGACATCCAACGGGCGGCTCCATTTACACGGTCGCCCGTGATGACCCCCATCAGCGTGACGAAAGCGAGTAGCACCACCGAGACAGGATAGAGGAATACCGGGAAAACCTGAAACCATTTATAGGGGATGTTGTGCATCAGTACTACGACTACCGCCCCTACCATTAATATGATGGAATGTTGAGTGATCGGCCCCCAGTGGTCACCACTTTTGTACGTCAGGGTACTGGCTGCCGAGAACACCTCGATGATGGAGATGAGGCAGAGGAAAAGGAAGATAATCCAGATTACCTTGTCGCCCTTGAATATGTTTTTTAATAGATCCACGTTGTTTAGTGTTTTAAAGCTCTCTTACATACATCTTAAACTGGTCGCCCCTGTCTTCGTAACTCTTGAAGAGGTCGAACGAGGCGCAACAGGGACTCAATAATACGGTTTCGCCTTTTTTTGCCAGTTTGTAAGCTGCATCAACCGCGTCTTTCATTCCGGTCCGGACATCGGCAACCGGAAGTCCGAGGCGGTCGAAGAAAGCATGTAGCTTTTCGTTATGCAATCCCAGATAAACCAATGCCGAACATTTCTCTTTTACAAGCTCTTCTATTTCCGTATAATCATTTCCTTTATCCTTGCCGCCAATAATTAGGACAGTTTTCGTCTTCATGCTCTGCAAGGCATACCAGCATGAATTGACGTTGGTTGCTTTGGAGTCGTTGATAAAATCGATTCCGCCTACCCGGGCAACTTTCTCCAGACGATGCTCTACGCCTCTGAAATCGGAAAGGGCTTTGCGGATATTCTCTTTCGTTATCCCTGCCAGATTGGCCGAAATGCCGGCTGCCAGCGAATTGTAGAGGTTGTGCTGTCCCGTTAATGCGAGCTTCTCTTCTTCCATGTTGAAAGCGATCGGCTCGGTGATTTTCACTTCGTTATCCTCTACATAGGCAATCGAACCCTCTTCCTTCATGGCTGAGAATGGGTATAGATGTGCTTTTAAGCCATATTTCTCCAATTCACGTTTAATGATGGGGTCGTCGTTCCAGAAGATAAAAGCATCCTCTTGCGTCTGGTTCTGGATGATGCGGAACTTGGCATCGATATAGTTTTGCATACAGTGGTCATAACGATCCAGGTGATCTGGGGTTATGTTCATCAGTACGGCGATATTGGCACGGAATTGATACATATTATCCAACTGGAACGAACTCAGTTCGATGATGTAGTAATCATGCTCGTCCTCGGCAACTTGCAAAGCGAGGCTTTTGCCGATATTTCCTGCCAGTCCTACGTTCAGTCCGGCACTTTTAAAAATGTGGTAGATGAGGCTGGTGGTAGTCGTTTTTCCATTCGATCCGGTGATACAGATCATTTTGGCATCGGTATATCTTCCGGCAAACTCGATCTCCGAGATGACGGGCGTACCCTGTGCCTTCAGTTTCAGAATCAATGGAGCATCGTTCGGGATGCCGGGGCTTTTCACTACTTCATCGGCATTCAATATCAATTCTTCGGTGTGATGACCTTCTTCCCAGGCAATACCGTGGCTGTCGAGCAATTCCTTGTATCTGTCTTTGATGGTCGACATATCCGATACGAACGTCTCGAAACCCTTTGTCTTGGCTAATACGGCAGCACCTGCACCGCTTTCACCTGCTCCTAATATTACAATTCTTTTCATGTCTTTTAGCTGCGTATTTCAAGCTATGTGCTACAAGTTTGGGGTTCATAATAGGATCGGGGGGCGGGCACTTGTAGCATGTAGCCCGCAACCGGTCGCTCGTTTATCTTATCTTTAATGTTATGATCGTTATAGCTGCCAGTACGATGGTCACAATCCAGAAGCGAACGGTGATCTTCGATTCGTGGAACAATTGTTCGGGCTTCGTAAACTTCACGCTGCATCCCGGTTCGATCATGTTCATGGAAGTCCGGAAATGGTCATGGATGGGGGCCCGTTTGAAGAGGCGTTGTTTGACCCCTCTCCGTTTTCCGGCTTTGTAATAGAACCGTTGAAGGAGGACAGACAAATTCTCTACCAGAAATACACCGCAAAGGATCGGGATCAGCAACTCTTTGTGAATGATGATGGCGAATACTGCTATGATACCGCCAATGGTGAGGCTGCCCGTATCTCCCATGAATACCTGTGCCGGATAGGCGTTGTACCAAAGGAAACCGATGAGCGCACCGATGAAAGCACAAATGTAAATTACCAGTTCTTCCGATCCGGGGATGTACATGATGTTCAGGTATTGCGCAAACTCCATGTGGCTGGACACGTATGCCAGTATTCCCAAGGTCAGTCCGATGATGGCGGAGTTCCCCGCTGCCATGCCGTCCATACCGTCATTCAGGTTTGCTCCGTTCGATACAGCGGTAACAACGAAGATGGTGATAATGACAAACAGTATCCATCCTGCCGTTTGGGCATGTTCGCCCATGAAGCTTACAAGGTCGGCATAGTCAAGGTTATTACTTTTAAAGAACGGGATGGTGGTCTGGGTGGATTTCAAATCGTTCGTACCGTGAATCACCTCCATCTCTTCTCCGGGCTTCAACACTTCGATGTTTTCGCGGATCACGACATCAGGGCTCAGATAGAGAGTCAACCCTACGATCAGTCCCAATCCCACTTGACCGATGATCTTGAATTTACCGTGGAGACCTTCCTTGTCTTTTTTGAATATCTTGATATAATCGTCTAAAAAACCGAGTGTTCCGAGCCATACGGTCGTAATCAGCATCAGGAGCATGTAGACGTTGTTCAGTTTACCCAACAATAAACAAGGTATCAGGATTGCAACTATGATGATGATACCTCCCATGCTGGGCACACCCACTTTGTTTACACCGAATGGGTCAATCTTGGCATCCCGTTGCGTTTCCGTAATCTGTTTCTTCTTCAGCATATGGATGAACCTGTCACCCCATATGCTTGAAATAAGCAATGCCAGGATGATAGCCATCAATGCCCTGAAAGATGTATATCCAAACATTCCCGCACCGGGGAAGTTTAGTTTATGTAGCCATTCAAATAGATAATATAACATGAATTTTTTACTCCTCGCTAAACAACTGTTTTAATATTTCCTTATCATCAAAATGATGTTTCACTCCTTTTATTTCCTGATAATTCTCGTGACCTTTTCCGGCTACGAGGATTACATCTCCTTTTTCCGCCAGCATACAGGCGGTACGGATGGCCTCCTTGCGGTCGGTGATGCTGATTGTTTTTTTCCTGTCTTCGGCATCGAGACCTGCCAGCATGTCGTTGATGATATCTTGTGGCTCTTCGAAACGGGGATTGTCCGAGGTGATGATGACGCGGTCGCTTGCGTTGGCTGCTTCCTTGGCCATGATAGGACGTTTTCCTTTATCGCGGTTACCACCGGCACCGACTACGGTGATCACTTTTCCTTTTCTTTCGAGTACACCGTGGATGGCATTGAGTACGTTGACCAATGCATCCGGGGTGTGTGCATAATCTACGATGGCTGTAAAACCTTTCGGGGAACGTATTGCGTCAAAACGTCCGGCTACCGGATGCAGGGTGCTGAGGGCAACTAATACGTCTTCTTCCTTCTTGCCGAGCAATACAGCGGCACCGAATACAGCCAGCAGGTTAGAGGCGTTGAACTTGCCGATGAATTGTACGGCTAGCTCGTGGTTGTTGAAGTCCAATAACATCCCCTCGAAATGGGATTCCAGTATACGGCCTTTAAAGTCACTCAAACTTCTTAATGAATAGGTATATACGCGCGAACGGGTGTTCTGGGTCATTACCAAACCGTTCTTATCGTCCAGGTTGGTCAGGCTGAATGCATTCTTGGGCATATCGTCGAAGAACTTCTTCTTGGCTTTCAGGTAGTTCTCCACCGTTTTATGATAATCCAGATGATCGCGCGTCAGGTTGGTGAATATGCCACCTGCGAACTTTAACCCGCTGATTCGTTTCTGTGCGATGGAGTGGGAACTAACTTCCATGAAGACATATTTGCAGCCTTCGTCTGCCATTCTGCCTAACAAGCGATTCAGCGTGATAGGATCGGGAGTGGTGTGTTCGGTCGGGATAGCTTCATCGTCGATATAATTGCATACAGTGGAAAGAAGTCCTACTTTATAACCGAAATAGCGGAATGTATTATATAATAAGGTGGCGATTGTCGTTTTACCGTTTGTTCCGGTTACGCCTACCAGTTCTATCTTAGAAGTGGGATCGCCATAGAAATGGGTGGCAATCTTTCCGGTAGCATCTTCGCTATCCTTCACCTGAATGTAGGTGATTCCTTCGGCCGGTTGCTCCGGCATGTCCTCGCAAAGTACGGCAACGGCACCTTTTCCGATGGCAGCCGGGATGTATGTATGTCCGTCTGTCTGCGTACCGCGCATTGCCATGAATAAATGACCGGTTTCCACTTGTCTGGAGTCAATGTTGACTCCGGTTATTTCTATGTCCGAAGCTCCGACAACTTGTATCGGTTGAATAGCTTTTAATAATTCGCTTAACTTCATCTTTCTTACTTATTTGTTTAGTTGCCATCCGGCCCCTTCATTTTTCATTCTTTATTTTTCACTTAATACCAAGTGGATCGTCTGCCCTTTCTTTATCCTTGTCCCGTTGGCTATCGACTGGCTTTTAACTTTACCTACGCCCGTCAGGTGTACTTTTATCCCTTTGCTTTCGAGTAGGTAAACGGCATCTTTCGCACCCATACCGATAACGCTTGGTACAAAATCACGCATCAGATCCCTGCTTTCAAGGATCACGCTTTTCGGTGCCGCATGCGCGCTGCCCCATATCTCCTTGCCTTTGCTGGTGAACTTCGGTTGATTGGCAATATTCAATTCATCCAAGACTCGTTTGGTATCATTCATTTCTCCCGCTTTCACGCTGGGGATCACCACGCTGTTGGTATCTACCGCATTTGCCATTGGCAGACGGAGATCTTTGGCGTATACTCTTTCTGCAATTTTGCCAAACACACTTCCCGCCATTAAGCCTCCGGAAGCGGGAAGTCCCGGTTTCTGGATGGAGACAATGCAACTGTATTTGGGAGCTTCCGAAGGGAAATATCCGCAGAAGCTGACCAGATAATTGGTTCGTCCGGTTTTGTAGCCTGCGGCTCCTTGGGAGATCTGTGCCGTACCCGTTTTTCCGGATACCGAGAACTGTTTGCTTCCAGCGGGCTTGGCTAATCCCTGGTGAACCACTTTATAAAGAATCTCATGGATTTGCTGCAAAGTACGATCCGAACATATCTTCGGATTAATCACCTCTGTTGGAAACTCTTCAACGATTTCTCCGTCCTTCATAGCTGCTTTTACGAACTTGGGGCGTACCATGACCCCGTTGTTGGCAATGGCGTTATAGAATGTCAGGATATTCATTGGAGGCACTTGGGTTTCGTATCCGATGCTCATCCAAGGGAGGGTAGTCTTCGCAAAATAACGTTCTTTAGGGCCTTTGATGTTCGGTTTTCCCTCTCCGGCTATCTGTAGATGCAGTGGTTGGTCGATACTCATACGTTTCAGCCCGTCGACAAACTTCTGGGGGTTACTGTGATAGAACTGGTCGATGATGCTGGATGTACCCACGTTGGACGAAACTTCCAAAATCCGGGTCACGTTGATTCTTCCGTATCCACCGCGATACCAGTTATGGTCTTTCATCGGCCGGCCGTACATCATCTTAATACCGTTGCCTGTATCTACTTCATAATCCGGAGTGATGTATCCATCTTCCAGAGCCACCATGATAGAAGCTGTTTTGAAGGTCGATCCCGGTTCGAGCATATCGCTGATGGCATTGTTGCGCATCTCGTAATATCCTCCGTCTACACCCTTCATCATGTTGACGATGGCTTTTACCTCTCCGGTCGCTACTTCCATGAGTACGGCTACGCCTACGGTGGCATTTATTTCTTGCAGTTTGTCCACGAGTGCTTTCTCGCAGATGTCCTGCATACCTACATCGATTGTGGAGATAAGGTCGCATCCGTCCACCGGAGGAATGTCAACGATATTTAGGTATTTGTTCATCACTTTCTGGCGGTGCGTGATTCCGTCCCTTCCTTTCAGTAATGTGTCGAATGCGAGTTCGATGCCATTCTTTGCACCTTGTGCTGTGTCAGCATACAAATCGCCCAGCGTACGGGCTGCCAGTGAACCGAACGGTTTCTTCCGTTGGTTGTAAGCTAGTTCATGGAAGCCGCCTTTGTATTTGTTCATATTGAATACCGGCAACCGTTTGGCTTCTTTATATTGGATGTAAGAGATACGCTTTGGGTAAATGAGGTAATTCCTGCTTCCTTTTTTCATCCCTTTTTGAAGATGGGCTTTGAATTCAGCGGCACTTTTATCGGGGAATATCTGATGCAGCCCTTCGCAGATTTCGTTCATATGTTTTTTTAGCGAGTCGATCTTTGCCGGGGCACCGGCTTTGAAGTCCATGTAGATGCGGTATTCGGGAAGGGAACTTGCCATCAGCTTGCCATCGGCGGAGATGATGTTCCCCCGGTTGGGCTTTACCGTGACATTCTCTTTGACGAACCGGTCGGCGACATCCTGCCAGTATTGCCGTTCGGCAAACATCGTGATGCCTGCCTTGACAACAATAGCTACTCCTATCAGCCCCATCAGGAGGATGACGAAGAAGTAACGGGTCATTATATTTTTCTTATTAACTGCCACTATTGGTTTTCGAGTTACAAATTGCGAGAGTCTTTCTCTCTTTCATTTATCAATCTAAGTTTTCAATTCTCAATTAAATAAGGTGGATGGGTCGAAGTCTGCAAATCGCTCTCTTTGGTCGAGATATACTCTTCGATGCGCGATTGCCTGCTTTTCTCCATTAACTCCGAACTGCGTGTCAGTGCATCGTACTTAATGTCGATAAGTTCCTGTTTCAGCCGGTCTATCTCGATTTGTTGTTGCTGGCTGGCATAACGGTTGTGGATATAGAAGATGACAAACACCATAATAAGCACTATCAGGCGAGTCTGGCGGCGGAAAAAGTCCGTAGCCAGAATGTCACCTCCCAGTATGCTCTTGAATGAAGTTCTTTTCTTCTTCTTTCCTGCCTTATTTGTTTTTTCCTCTTCCTTCTCCATGCTCCCTTCACCCTTACTATTTCTCTTCTTTCTTTTCCGCAATCCTCAGTTTGGCACTTCGTGACCTCGGGTTGCGTTCGATTTCCTCTTCACTGGGAACAATTACTTTGTTATTTACCAGCTTGAAGGGCGTTTGCAGGTTCCCGAAGAAATCTTGGTTTGCCTTTCCTTCAACATTGCCGGTTTTCATAATGTTCTTGACCAAGCGGTCTTCCAGCGAGTGGTAAGTGATGACTACCAATCTGCCACCCGGCTTCAAGGCATCGGTTGCAGCAGTCAACATCTCTTTCAGAGCTTCCATCTCTTGGTTTACTTCGATACGAAGTGCTTGGAAGACTTTTGCCAGTTCTTTCTTTTCGCGTTCACGTCCGAAAAGCGGTTTGATGACCTCCAGGAACTCACCGATAGTTTTTATTGCACCATTAGCACGCGCCTTGACAATGACGGAGGCCAGCTTGCGGCTGTTCTTCAACTCACCGTACAGGTAGAAAAGATTGGCAAGCCGTTCCTCTTCATAAGTGTTTACGACATCGGCCGCTGTCAGTCCTGCCCGTTTGTTCATACGCATGTCCAATTCTCCGTCAAACCGGAAAGAGAATCCCCGCTCGCTATCGTCAAAGTGATGGGACGAAACTCCCAGATCCGCCAGTATGGCATCCACCTTTTCTATGTTGTGATAACGCAGAAAGTTGTGCAAATAGCGGAAATTGCTTCGGACGAACGTGAAATGCGGATCATTGACAATATTGCGCTCGGCATCTTCGTCTTGGTCGAATCCCAGCAAACGTCCGCCTTCGCCCAAACGTGAAAGTATCTCGCGCGAATGGCCTCCTCCTCCGAAAGTAACGTCTACATACGTCCCGTCCGGACGGATCATCATACCGTCCACACTCTCTTTTAGTAATACCGGTACATGATATGTCAAGTCTTCTTGTTCCTCCTTCATCTGTTTCACCTTATTATATAAGCAAGTGACGGCAAAAATACATATTTCCAAAGTAAAAAAGAACCTATCTGAAAGAAAATGCTGGATAAAGTTATCAACCGATTGTTAAATACTCTCCGTTTTTCTTTCGGCAGTCCTTCTTGTCGTCTTTTTGCTATTGTTCTCTTCTTCCTTTTTCTTTTTCTCCTGTGCTACCGTTTTTCTCTCTTCTTTCACTTGGAAGCTGAAAAAGCGGGTCATCCGTATCCTTTTCAGGAAGGTAGGGGCTGCTTTGAAGCAAACCCGTGATACACGCACTTTGTCTGCCGTGCAATCTTCCGGCTTTTCTACCGCTTCGCTTGTCACGGTCGGGTAGAAATTTCCCATACCGTCGATGCTGACAGTCCTGCCATCGCGCAAGTGATCGGCTATGATGTCCGATAGCTGGACTAATACCGACATGGCGTCTCCGTTCTGCAAAGAACTTCTTTCCGCAAGCTGGGCGGCAATCATCTTATTGTCCACCGGCCTTTTTTGTAAAGCTTTCGTCGTGGCATAATAACGTTCTTTGGGCTCTCCGTTCGTCTTGTCCACCTTCTTGGTTACTACGTAATGTATTGGCATATCTTTATTAATGTTAAGTATCAAGCTTTATAAGAGAAGAAAAACGGATTCCTATTCCGTATTCTATTCTTTTCATACTATCAAAACATCCGGATGTTTTAATAGAGAACATAGGGATGTTTTATTAGAGAACATCCGGAAGTTTTGATATAAAACATGGGGATGTTTTTGCTTAAAACGTGAGGCAAAGATATGCTAAACTTTAAAAAACTGCAAATGAAAAGTGCATAGTTCATTCATTAAATCGCCTAAGTTTTTGTGACAGAGATAAAGAAATGTTTTATTTTTGTATGTATGGGATAATTATGTTGGGCGGGATTGCATTAGCCACCTTGGCCATATCGCTAAGAAATGAATATTAGGAATCGGAGTGCCGGATTGAGTTTGGGAATTTAAAAGTGAAGTATAAATAGGGGGATGTTGGCTAATAAACTTATATAAGGGAATAAAAAATGGAGCAAGCAGAAATCACTTCCTTCTTGCTCCAATAATTAACACAACTAAAAATCTGCACTAAAATATTATATAGAAATCGACAAGTCAGTTTAGGTTATTTATTCTTGGTTATCTGAAATCTTTTAATTCTTCCTGTAATTTTTGGCGGGTGAAGAAGATACGGCTTTTCACTGTGCCAAGCGGAAGGTTCAGCTTCTCTGCTATTTCGCGGTATTTGAAACCGGAAACGTGCATAGAGAATGGAACTTTGTATTCTTTGGGCAAGGAGTTGACAATGCGATGCATCTCTTTCAGGTCGTAAGAACTTTCTGTGCTTTCAAAACCTGACTCCTGCGGGAGATTCAAATGGTAAAGATTGTCTGTCTGGTCAACAAATGTTTGGTCACGAACAACTTTTCTGTAGTTGTTGATAAAGATATTACGCATGATGGTATACATCCATCCTTTAAAATTTGTATCTGGCATATATTTTTCCTCATTATCTAATGCTTTTAATGAGGTTTCCTGCAACAAATCATTGGCTTCTTCACGGTCAGTTGTTAGTTTGTATGCAAAACGAAGTAGTTCTTCCTGAACACCTATTAAATCTTTTCTGAAGCTTAAACTTTTCATATACGTTGCTTTTTTAAGTTTTTGAATATATCGTTGTTTTTTTCGATGTTGCAAGTTTACGGCATTTTGTTCAAGTGGTAAGGGGTGAAATCGTCACGATTTAGGCTAAAAACTATCACTTGACAGTTTTTAGCCCTTTTTTGATAGATTTTAGGTGGTCTTTTGAGTGCTTAAGAAGGGCTATTCCTGTATTTTCTGCTAAATTATTGCGATTTATAGAAAAGTTCAATTAATTTTGCACAATCATTTTATCGAAAACGGATGACCGACGACTCTTTGTTTTTAATAGATATCGATAATATACTTCGGACAAAAGCTCCGAAGTATTATAAGTATATCCCGAAGTTCATCATATCCTATCTGAAAAAGATTGTGCATCAGGAGGAGATAAATGTCTTCCTGCGCGAATCAAAGGATCGGTTGGGTGTGGACTTTTTGGAAGCTTCGCTAGATTTCCTTGATGCTAAAGTCGAAGTGAAAGGTGCTGAGAACCTGCCTGAGGGCGGCCTCTACACGTTTGTTTCCAATCATCCGCTCGGTGGGCAAGATGGTGTTGCGTTAGGATATGTCCTGGGTAAACATTATAATGGGAAGGTGAAGTATTTGGTAAACGACCTTTTGATGAATTTGCGCGGTCTGGCTCCGTTGTGTATCCCTATTAATAAGACGGGTAAACAAGCGAAAGATTTTCCCAAGATGGTAGAGGCCGGTTTTAATTCGGACGATCAGTTGATTATGTTTCCTGCAGGACTGTGTTCTCGTCGTAACAATGGCGTGATCCGTGATTTAGAGTGGAAAAAAACTTTTATAGTAAAGAGTGTACAGGCCCATCGTGATATTGTTCCGGTACATTTTGGCGGACGCAATTCCGATTTCTTTTATAATCTGGCTAATATATGTAAGGTGTTGGGGATAAAGTTTAATATTGCCATGCTGTATCTTGCCGATGAGATGTTCAAAAACCGTCATAAAACATTCACTGTCACTTTTGGGAAGCCTATTCCCTGGCAGACCTTTGATAAATCTAAAACTCCGGTGCAATGGGCGCAGTACGTGAAAGATATTGTATATAAGTTGTAATAGAGAGAATAGAACAATACACTAACGAGGATATGGAAGAGATTATTGAACCAATAAGTAAAGAACTGATCAAAGCGGAGTTGACGGATGACAAGAGGCTGCGCATGACGAATAAAAGTAATAATCAAATTTATATTATTACTGCACAGGACTCTCCGAATGTGATGAAGGAGATCGGTCGTTTACGTGAAATAGCTTTTCGTGCTGCGGGTGGTGGAACTGGGCTTTCGATGGATATCGATGAATATGATGTTATGGAGAATCCCTACAAGCAGCTTATCGTATGGAATCCTGAAGCGGAGGAGATATTAGGGGGCTATCGCTATCTGTTAGGAACGGATGTACATTTCAACGAACAGGGGGCTCCTATTCTAGCTACTTCCCATATGTTCAACTTTTCGGAGAAGTTTGTGAAAGAGTACCTTCCTACAACGATTGAATTGGGACGTTCTTTTGTCACATTGGAATATCAGTCGACCCGTGCGGGCAGTAAAGGCTTGTTTGCTTTGGATAACTTGTGGGATGGTCTGGGCGCATTGACCGTGGTTATGCCCAATGTAAAGTATTTCTTTGGCAAGGTAACCATGTATCCCAGTTATCACCGGCAGGGGCGTGATATGATTCTTTACTTCTTGAAAAAGCATTTTGGAGACAAAGATGGGTTAATTACACCGATGAAACCGCTTGAAATGGAAACTGAGGAAGAAGAACTTGCTAAGATATTCTGTAAAGAATCATTTAAAGATGATTATAAAATATTGAATTGCGAGATTCGTAAATTAGGCTATAATATACCTCCTCTTGTCAATGCATATATGAGCCTGAGTCCTACCATGCGTATGTTTGGTACGGCTATTAATTATGAGTTCGGTGATGTTGAAGAGACCGGTATCTTGATAGCAGTAGATGAAATACTTGAAGAAAAGCGTATTCGTCATATTCAGACATTCATTGAAAGCCATCCGGATGAATGCAAGCTAACTTCGGGCGTAAACAAAGTGTTTACACCGCAGGAAGACTGTTGCCGTTGATTTTACGGTAAAGGTCGAGAGCAAAGACATCGGTCATTCCCGATATATAATCCAAAACCGCCTGTATCCTTTCATAGAGTGCAGGCGCTTTTATATTATATTGGCCGGATACTCTGTTGATGAGAAGTTGCGAATAAGCTTTGTCTGGTGAGGTGACAGCGTTGATCATTAGCTCGAGCAGCGTACTGATTACTTGGAAACCTGCCAGTTCGATGTCGAGTACATCCTTTGAACGATATATTTTAGTGAAGGAGACTTCGGAACAATGCTTGTAGGCTTGCGCAGGACGTTCGGATATCTTTTTAATAAGGGGGCTATCGAATTGCCCGGCCAGAATATTCGTTTCATTATCCAGAAACACTTGGATGCATTCTCTTATCAACAGCCCGATAACGGAAGAACGCAAATAAGCAATCTGCTCATTGATGTCACTGACGATATTGAAGGTCTTACGAATATGATCTTTTCGCTCGTCACTGAAGTACGATAATAATAGTTCTTTAGTCTCTTCCGTAGTCAGTATTTTCAATTTATGGGCATCTTCAATGTCCATCATCTGATAACAGATATCATCGGCAGCTTCTACCAGGTAAACCAGCGGGTGGCGGGAATACTTCAACGGTTGTTCATTGAGTTTGATGAGTCCTAATTCATCAGCGATACGCCTGAATCCATCTTCCTCGGTGGTGAAGAAGCCGAATTTGGACTTCTTGCCTGCAAGGCTTGACGAATAAGGGTATTTCACAATAGAAGCCAAGGTGGAGTAAGTCATGGCGAAGCCTCCTTTTCTTCTACCTTCGAATTGGTGAGTAAGTAGGCGGAAAGCATTGGCATTCCCTTCGAAATGTGTCAAATCGTCCCATTCCATCGGTGTCAGTTGCTCTTTGAGAAACTGTCCTTTGCCTTCCGAAAAAAAAGTGGAGATGGCTCTTTCTCCCGAATGACCGAACGGAGGATTACCTAAATCGTGTGCCAGGCAAGCAGCGGAAACAATCGAACCTATCTCCGGCAGGAATGAATCTTGCAATTCCGGTTGTCTGCGTAGAATAGCCTTGGAAACATCATTCCCCAAAGAACGACCTACACAAGATACTTCCAGACTGTGGGTAAGACGATTGTGAACGAAAATGCTCCCCGGCAACGGGAACACTTGTGTTTTGTTTTGCAAACGGCGGAACGGGGCTGAAAAGACAAGCCGGTCGTAATCTCTTTGAAATTCAGAACGGTTCTCTTGTCTTTCTTCGTGAAATTCTTCCATACCGAATCTTTTAGCTGAAATTAAGTTTCTCCAATCCATCGTTTTATTTGCAGTTTAATGGTTTACAATTTACATTCTGGGCTCCACAATGTAGTATTCGTACATTATTTAACTGCAAATGTACGGAAATTCGATACAAATTGTGTATTTTCGCCCTTTAAATAGTAAATGTGCTGAATATGAACGTAAAAGTTATCAATAAATCGAAGCATCCGCTTCCGGCTTATGCCACTGAACACTCCGCTGGAATGGACATCCGCGCTAATTTATCCGAACCTATGACATTGGCTCCCATGCAACGTTGCCTTGTGCCGACAGGGTTGTACATTGCACTTCCCAAAGGTTTTGAAGCGCAGATACGCCCGCGTAGCGGGTTGGCTTTGAAGAAGGGAATTACCGTTTTGAATTCTCCGGGGACGATTGATGCGGATTACCGTGGTGAAGTTTGCATTATTCTGATCAATCTTTCGACCGAACCTTTTGTCATTGAGGATGGAGAGCGTATAGCCCAAATGGTCATTGCCCGTCATGAACAAGCCGAATGGCAGGAAGTCGATGCGTTGGACGCAACCGAACGTGGTGCAGGAGGCTTTGGACATACCGGAGTATAAATTTACGATTAATAAACTACAAATTACAAGGAACGGATGAAGATAAAAATAGGACTTCTTTTGATAGGAGTGCTGGTACTGAACTCTTGTGGTACGTTACGGCAGGAGAAAAAACAAGGCACTGTCGGGGTGCAAAGAGAAGCAAGGCTCTCTCCCGAACAGCAGCGAAAGTATGATTATTTCTTTCTTGAAGCTACCAAATTGAAAGCTAAAAAAGAATATGACGCTGCTTTTGACCTGTTACAGCATTGTCTGGCGATAGATCCTTCGGCACCTTCGGCCCTTTATGAAATATCACAGTATTATTTGTTTCTCAAGCAGATTCCCCAAGGACAGGCTGCTTTGGAAGCTGCTGTAGAAAATGAGCCGGATAATTATTGGTATAATCAGGCGTTGGTAGGGCTTTATCAGCAACAAAAGCAGAAAGATAAGGCTATTGGGCTTTTGGAGGCCATGTCCGTTCGCTTTCCTGAAAAGACTGAATCGCTGTTCTCTTTACTCGACCTTTACAACCAGGCAGAGGATTACGACAAGGTGATAACGACATTAAACCGGTTGGAAGATAAAATAGGCAAAAGCGAACAGCTTACCATGGAAAAGTTCCGTATTTATCTTCAAAAGAAAGATAATAAGAGCGCATTCCAAGAAATTGAAAGCTTGGTGAATGAGTATCCGCTGGATATGCGTTATCAAGTGGTTTTGGGAGATGTCTATATGCAGAACGGTAAGAAGCAGGAAGCTTTTGATACATACCAAAAGGTTTTGTCTACCGATCCGGACAATGTAATGGCGCGTCTCTCTCTTGCTTCTTATTATGATGAAATAGGCGAAAAGGAATTGTATAAGCTACAACTTGATTCACTTTTGCTGAATAAGAAAATACCGTCCGAAGCAAAACTTAATGTGATGCGCCAGGTCATAGCACAGAACGAACAGGCAGGAGCAGACAGCACACAAGTCATTACGATTTTTGACCGTATCCTGCAACAAGATCCGGATGATGATCAGATTCCGATGTTGTATTCACAGTATTTGTGGGCAAAGAATATGAAAGAATCTTCCGTTCCTGTTCTTGAAAGAGTGTTGCAAATCGATCCTACCAACAAAGCTGCACGTATGATGCTTCTTGAGATAGCGGTTCAAAAAGAGGACTTCGAGCAGGTCATCAAAATATGCGAACCCGGCGTGGAAGCTACACCTGATGCGTTGGAATTTTATTTCTATCTGGCCATAGCCTATAATCAGGCGGAGCGTGGAGATGACGTGCTTGCCCTCTCCAAAAAGGCGTTGGAACATGTTACTGCTGATACTAAGAAGGAAATAGTTGCTGATTTCTACACCATTATGGGCGATGCTTATCATACCAAGGGGATGATGGATGAAGCGTACAATGCATATGATTCGGCTTTGGTTTATAATCCGGTGAATATCGGTGCGCTGAACAACTACGCATATTATCTTTCCGTAGAAAAGCGAGACTTGGATAAGGCTGAGGAGATGAGCTATAAGACAGTGAAAGCCGAACCGAATAATGCTACTTATTTGGATACTTATGCATGGATTCTCTTTGTAAAAGGAAACTATGCAGAAGCCCGTATCTATATTGACAATGCGATGAAAGCAGATGGTGATAAGAGTGATGTCGTGGTGGAACATTGTGGAGACATTTACTACATGACGGGAGACGTGGACGGAGCTTTGAAATACTGGCAACAATCTTTGGATATGGGCAATCAGTCGAAAACACTAAAAGAAAAAATCAGGAAGAAGAAATATATTGCAGAATGAGAAAAGTTTTTTATTTGCTGATGGTACTGATGATGGCTTTAGCCGGGTGTAAGAGTTCGAAGACGGCTGTGTCGAATATCACTCCGGAAGCTCCGCGCTACTTGTCATCGAAGTTGCAACTCACCATTCCTTCAGGGGCAGGTAGCGTAACTGTCGGAGGTACGATGAAGCTGAAAGGTGGAGAACGTGTACAGCTTTCCATTTTAATGCCGCTTTTCCGAACTGAGATTGCCCGTTTGGAGGTGACTCCTGATGAAGTATTACTGATCGACCGGATGAGCAAACGGTATGTAAGGGCTTCTCGAAAAGAACTAAAAGATATGTTACCCGAAGAAGCTGAGTTCTCTAAGCTTGAAAAGTTGCTTACGGATGCTTCGAAGCCCGGAGGGAGATCGGAAGTAAGCGGGAAGGAATTGGGAATTCCATCTTTGGAAAAGGCTAAAATACGTCTGTATGATTTTTCTTCCGGGGAGTTTAACATGACTCCTACAGAAGTATCTTCCCGGTACACGCAAGTACCTCTTGAAGAATTATTAAATATGCTGACTAAGTTATGATGAGACGATTCTTTGTGTTTTGGGCATTTTTTCTTGTATTGGCTATTCCGGCTTCTGCACAAAGCAGTAAGTTGATTAAAGAACTGGAAAGCAAGCGCGGTGAGTTGCAGAAGCAGATTGCCGATACGGAGTCATTACTTAAAAATACAAAGAAAGATGTAGGCAGTCAATTGAACAGCCTGGCTTCCCTTACCGGACAGATAGAAGAGAGAAAACGCTATATATTGGCTATCAATAATGACGTGGATGCTCTCGAACGTGAGTTGGGAAAGCTTGAAAGGCAATTGCGAAGCTTGCAACGTGATTTGCTTGATAAAAAGAAGAAATATGAATCATCTGTCCAATACCTTTATCAGAACAAGTCGATAGAGGAGAAATTGATGTTTATCTTTTCGGCAAAAAATCTCGGTCAGACTTACCGCCGTATGCGTTATGTGCGTGAGTATGCCACCTATCAACGGCTTCAAGGGGAAGAGATCCTGAAGAAGCAAGAACAGGTTAAGAAAAAGAGGACAGAACTCCGACAGGTAAAAGCTGCTAAAGAAACTCTGTTGAAAGAACGGGAAGGTGAGAAGGCAAAGCTTGAAAGCCAGGAGAAGGTAAAACGGGAGATGGTAGCTTCTTTGCAGAAGAAGCAAAAAGGTTTGCAAAGTGAGATTAATAAGAAAAAGCGTGAAGCCAACCAACTCAATGCCCGTATCGATAAATTAATAGCCGAAGAGATAGAGAAAGCTCGTCGGCAGGCCGAGGAAGAAGCACGACGTGAAGCGGCAGCTCGTAAAAAGGCGGCTAAGGGAGAAAAATCAGAAGCTTCATCTGATAAAACAAAGAAAGAGAAAGCAGAACCATTGGAAGCCTATAGTATGAGCAAGGCAGACCGTGAATTGTCCGGCAACTTTGCCGGTAATCGTGGAAAGCTGCCAATGCCTATTTCCGGCCCTTATATTATAACAAGCCATTATGGACAATATGCCGTAGAAGGGTTGAGAAATGTGAAACTGGACAATAAGGGCATCGATATTCAAGGAAAGCCCGGAGCGCAGGCACGTGCGATCTTTGATGGTAAAGTGGCAGCAGTGTTTAAGCTGAACGGGCTGTTTAATATACTGGTTCGTCATGGTAATTATATATCAGTATATTGTAATCTGTCTTCCGCATCGGTAAAATCGGGAGATGTAGTCAAAACAAAGCAGCCCATGGGTGAAGTGTTCTCAGATGGAGCGGATAACGGGCGTACCGTACTCCACTTCCAATTGAGGAAAGAGAAAGAGAAGTTAAATCCGGAACCTTGGCTGAATAGATGATTTGTAAAGGAAGGCTTATTGCAGTCCTTATTATTACGTAAAACTGACAAACTGAATACATGAAACTAATCGCATTATTGACATTATTGATTATTGGCTTTTGGGAGCCTTTATCTGCATCTTCCAGTCTGTCTTTTAAAAGATATCAGGTGGAGGACGGACTATCACATAATACGGTATGGTGTGCCATGCAGGATAGTTACGGATTTATTTGGTTCGGTACGAGTGATGGGCTGAATTGTTATAACGGTCGTACCAATAAGGTTTACAGGAATGTCCTGAATGATAAGTATTCTCTTGAAAATAACTTTGTGCAAGCCTTGTTTGAAGAGGAGAATCGGAATATTTGGGTGGGTACCAACTGGGGACTTTATATTTATGATCGCAATCAAGATCGTTTCACCTATTTCAACAAGAAAACTAGTTATGGCGTTCTGATCAGTAGCGAGGTAAAGAAGATAATTAAAACCCAGAATGGATTGATCTGGATTGCTACGTTGGGGCAAGGATTGTTTATTTACGATCCCAAGACGGATGTGTTGACCCAAAACAGTCTTTATACTTCTTTTGTATGGGACATTTGCGAGACTGATTTACACCATGTATACGCTTCTTCCTTGCAGGACGGCCTCTTTTGTTTCGATGGAAACGGTCATTTTATGCAATCTCCTCCCGAATTGTCCGTCTTGAACAGTAGTCCGGGGAAAAATAAAATAAACTGTATTCAAAACGTGGGAGGTGTCGTCTGGATGGGGGCGGATAGTAATATTCTTTACAAATGGGATGAAGCAAGGGGACGATTAGAGAGTTTTACTGCCACTCCTTTAAGCTTAGGAGCATTACGTTGTATCGTGGATTATTCCGAGAACGAGTTGCTGATAGGAACCGATAATGGTTTGTATTTTTTCGATTGCGAGACATCCGTTTTCACTCGTGCTGATAACCCGAGTGATGGCGATTCATTGAGTGACCAGTTTGTGAACTCTATGTTGAAAGATGCCGAAGGTGGTCTTTGGGTAATGACCAATTTGGGTGGTATTAATTATGCCAGTAAACAAACCAAGTATTTTGAAGCATACCATTCTGTAAATCCCAATGATAAGGAAGATGCAGGGATTGTAGTGGGACCTTTTTGTGAAGATGTCTCCGGGAATATATGGATCGGAGCCAGAGACGGCTTGTACTTCTTCAACACCCACACACATCAACTGACGAAACATTCCTTGGGCAAATTGGGGAATAAGAAGTATGATATAAGAGCGTTGTTTTTGGATGGGAATAACTTGTGGATAGGTACTAATGGTGATGGATTGAAGATATATGATGTCAAGACCGGTGTGGTGAAAGAATATTATCATTCCCGTGATGTACTGAATACGATTTGTAGTAATGATGTACTCAGTATATACAAAGCGCATAACGGCATCATCTACGTCGGCACAAGTTGGGGGCTTTGCTGCTATGACCCGCAAGAGGATAACTTTTATGTGGTCAATGCCATAGGTACCATGATCTCTATTGTCGATATCGTGGAGGATATGTATGGCAATCTCTGGGTTGCCACATCGAATAGCGGTGTGTTCCGTTGCCAATTAAAGAATGGAGCTTGGAGTCATTTTGAACACAGGCGGGAAGATACTACGACCATCACGAATAATTATGTGATCACCCTGTTTGAAGACATGAAAGGGACTATGTGGTTTGGTACGAATGGCGGAGGACTTTGTTCTTTTGATTCGGAGAAGGGGATTTTTATTGATTTCGATCCGCATAATGTTTTGCTTCCCAGTAAAGTAATATATTCTATCGAACAGGATGAAGTCGGTGATTTCTGGTTATCCAGTAATGCCGGGCTGATAAAGATCAATCCGCTTTCGAAAGAACACTTCCGGCGGTTTACCGTCACGGACGGTCTTCAAGGGAATCAGTTTAATGCCCATTCTTCGTTAAAAGCCTCTGATGGCAAACTTTATTTTGGTGGCATCAATGGGTTCAATGCCTTTACACCGGAGCAGTTTACGGATAATCAATACATACCGCCGGTTTATATTACGGACATTCAACTGCCCTATACGACCGATGAAAATCTTGTGCATGACATTCTCCGTTTGGAGAAGCCGCTCTATGTTACTCCGGAGATAACTTTGCCCTACGAGTACAATAGTTTTGCGATTAGTTTTGCGGCATTAAGTTACGAAGATCCCGACAAGAACCGGTATTCTTATATGATGAGGGGTGTTGATAAAGAGTGGGTTGTGAATGCAAGGTCGACTACCGCTTCTTATACCAATCTACCTCCGGGACAATATGAGTTTGTGGTTCGTGGTTCGAACAATGACAGTAAATGGAATATGGAGGGAGCCACGATTCTGATTGTGATCACTCCTCCGTGGTGGCGCACACCTTGGGCTTATTTGGTTTATATTTTGCTTCTTCTCGGAGCTACTTATTATATTGCTTTCCGTTGGGATCGCTATGTCAAGTTGAGGTACAAACAGCGGATGGATGAATTCCGTGTTTCCAAAGAAAAAGAAATTTATGAGTCTAAGATCAGCTTCTTTATCAATCTGGTACATGAAATACGTACTCCGTTGAGCTTGATTCGCTTGCCGTTGGAGAAATTGATGGAAAGCTCTAAAGAAGTGGGGGAGAAGAAGTATCTGTCTGTCATCGATAAAAATGTAAACTATCTCTTGGGGATCACGACCCAGTTGCTCGATTTCCAGAAAATGGAAAGCGGGAGTTTACAGATCAGCAAGGCATCTTCGAATGTCAACCAATTGCTGGAAGAGGTTTACGAGCAGTTTACAGGAGCAGCGGAGATAAAGAACATATCTTTGGCCTTGAATATGCCTGAAGAGACCGTTTTCGCTTCGATCGACAGAGATAAGGTTCGTAAGATATTGGTTAACCTTGTAGGGAACGCCATTAAATTTGCAAAGGGACACATTGAACTGAAACTTTTATTAAATAATGACCGGTTTGAGATCAGGGTCAATGACGATGGCATGGGTGTGCCCGATTCGGAAAAACAAAGAATATTCGAAGCCTTTTATCAGGTGCAAGGAAAAAAGGAGTCTGCTACTGGAACAGGCATTGGACTGGCCTTTTCAAAATCGTTAGCGGAGGCTCACCAAGGTGAACTTCGCTTGGAAGATAGTGAGCAGGGCGGTTCTTCCTTTATATTGGTTCTTCCCGTAGGAGAAGTGACATCTGTAGAGAAAGATAGTAAGGTTCAGGAAGAAATATCGGATATTATTGTCGAAGAACCTGATGCTGCAACGGTTCATGCAACGGGTAAATTCACCATTTTGCTGGTAGAAGACAACATCGAACTGCTGAATATGACCAAAGATGCACTGAGTTCCAATTTCCATGTGTTGAAAGCCGAAAACGGACGGAAGGCCCTTGAGGTGCTTTCACATGAGAGCGTAGATGTGATCGTCAGTGATATAATGATGCCTGAAATGAACGGCCTCGAATTGACTAAAGAGGTGAAATCGAATATTGATTATTCCCATATTCCTGTCATATTGCTGACAGCCAAGACTACACTCGAGTCAAAGATCGAGGGATTCGAATGTGGTGCGGATGCCTATGTTGAGAAACCATTCTCTTCCAAGCAACTTCGGATGCAGATTGAAAACCTGTTAAAGCTACGACAGGCTTTCCATAAGTTGATGGCGGGGCTTTCGGGCACTACTCAGATCACTAACCCAACTTCCGAATTTACCCTTTCGCAGAAAGACTGTGAGTTCATTGCCCGTATACAGGAAGTCATCAATGAACAATTGTCTGATGAAGACTTCTCTATCGACAGTTTGGCTGAGACGGTGCATATGAGCCGGTCTAATTTCTATAGGAAGATAAAGGCCCTTTCCGGAATGGCTCCGAATGATTATTTGAAAACGATCCGGTTGAACCATGCTGCAGAACTGATTAAAGCGGGTGAGCGGATCTCGGAAGTATGTGAGCGGGTTGGCTTTACCTCTTCCTCTTATTTTGCTAAATGTTTTAAAGCTCAATTCGGAGTGCTTCCCAGAGAGTACAAAGGTTGATATGTCTTCATCGGGGATGCACCTTTGTCGGTAGAGGTCGAATCATTTGTTTGGTTGGAGGATAATCTAACCAATGGATTGCATGTTGATTTTTCTGCTTAAGGTGTAGCTTGCCGGATAATTGTTCCTAATAGGCTGATGTCGCAAAAAACAAAATTCTAAACTATTGATAACCAGTTTCTAATGATGTGGGTTTTACCTCGGTGATCAAGGACCTCCTCATCGGTGAGGAACCCCTCCTTCATCGGTGAGCAAGACCCTCTTCATCGGTGATCTCCAAGGTGTTCCCCGGTGTGGGAAAATATCTGTGTCTCTTGGAAGTACTTTGTGTAAAATATTATCTTATAATACTGTTGCAAAAGGCAGGTCAGTGTGTCTTCTTTCAGTGAATTCGCAGAGAGAGTTATGGGCATTCGCCAAATGAATGTTAGAGATAGGGCAGGATGGTGTCTTTTAATTTGAGATATGCAAAATATCACCGTAAGGAGGATGAAAGAAGAATTGGCCAGCCTTTAAAAAAATCTATTCATAAAATAGAAAAAACAGATCAATATCGTGTTTTAGCCATTTTGATAAGATTAAAGAGTAGTATTTGTTATTTATTGAACATCTTTTTTTGTGAAAGCTCGAAAGATACGGCTTAATTTGCCTTTGTCTTAAAAATACATGCTATGGGAAATATCTCATTTTATATAAATATAAATGTTCTTTCCATTTGAAAGATGCCTTTCATTTCCCGGGGCATGTCAGTTTTATGATTAGACAAGTGAATTGATTATTGGTTAGGTAAAAGGATTGTCACCGCAGTGGGTGACGGTATTGGTTTTTTGTTTTAAGGTAAAATCAAGATTGTTTGCAGGATTATTAAAAACACTGATGAGCAGTATTATATCGAATATTAACTTTTAAAATCATGAAGAAACTACTTACAATGGCTTTGTCGGTGAGTTTACTGTGCAATGCGCAGGCTTCCGATTTGTTTAAACCGGTAAAAGAGGTTGCTTTAAGAGCCCCATCCGTACCTTTGGTGATGGCAGACCCTTATTTGTCAATTTGGTCACCTTATGACAAGCTTACTGAAGGCAGTACGAAACACTGGACGAATGCGAGTAAACCTTTGGTTGGCGCCTTGCGCGTCGATGGCAAAGTATATCGCTTTATGGGAAAAGACAAGCAAAACCTCCAACCTATTGCTCCCATGACGGATGTAGAAGTATGGGAAGGAGCATTTACCCGGCAGACGCCTTCACAGGGATGGACGGAAATGGAATTTGACGATAGCAGCTGGAAACGTGGAAAAGCCGCATTCGGTACGCGCGATATGCCACGTATCCACACAGAGTGGAGAGATGACGATATTTGGGTACGGCGTGCCTTTAATATGGACAACCTTGATGCAGACGATAATATATATTTGATTTATTCACACGACGACGTATTTGAACTTTATTTAAATGGTGAAAAACTGGTAGGCACAGATTATAGCTGGAATAATGATGTACAACTGCAACTTACGGAAACAGCTAAAAAGAAACTACGTAATGGAAAAAATGTAATTGCCGCACACTGTCACAACACAACCGGAGGCGCATATCTTGATTTTGGTATTTACCGTGAAAAGAAACAAACAGCCAGTTTTACAACTGAGGCTATTCAGAAAAACGTAAGCGTACTCCCGACACAAACTTATTATACATTCTCATGTGGCCCGGTGGAACTGGATGTCGTGTTCACCGCACCGCAACTAATGGACGATCTCGATTTGATGTCCACTCCGATCAACTACATCTCTTATCAGGTACGTCCGATGGATAAGAAACAGCATGATGTGCAGTTCTATCTGGAAGCTACCCCCGAACTTGCCCTGAATGAACAGACACAACCTACCATTGCCCGTTCATTTACTCGCAACGGCTTAAGTTATGTGGAAGCAGGAACTATCGATCAGCCCATTTGCGATCGCAAAGGCGATGGTATCTGTATAGACTGGGGGTATGCGTATCTGGCTAGCGGAAATTCTACCGACCGTTCTCTCAGCTTAGGCGATTATTATGGGATGAAGGAGTCGTTTATTAATGAGGGCGATCTGTTGACCCCGCAAACCAAATGGATTACCCGTCAGGTTACCGATATGCCTGCTATGGCATATGCCCATGATTTGGGAGCCGTTTCCAAGGAAGGCAAAAGCGGATATGTAATGATCGGTTATGACGACATCTATTCTATTGAGTACATGTACGAAAAGCGGATGGCATATTGGAAACATGACGGTAAAGTGACCATTTTCGATGCTTTCGAAAAGGCAAAGGAGAACTACAATGCCGTTATGGAACGTTGCCGTGATTATGACGAGATGCTGATGAACGATGCCGAAAAAGCCGGAGGCAAGGAATATGCCGAACTTTGTGCATTGGCTTATCGCCAGGTCATCTCAGCTCACAAGCTATTTACGGATAAAGAAGGTAACCTGCTGTTCTTCTCCAAAGAAAATAATAGTAACGGTTGCATCAATACCGTCGACCTGACTTATCCTTCTGCTCCTCTGTTCTTGGTTTACAACCCCGATTTGCAGAAGGCGATGATGACCAGTATCTTCGAATACAGTGCAAGCGGACGTTGGAACAAACCTTTTGCCGCACACGACTTGGGTACCTATCCCATCGCTAACGGGCAGGTATACGGAGGCGACATGCCGATAGAAGAGAGTGGTAACATGGTAGTTCTTGCCGCTGCTATTTCAAAGATTGAAGGCAATGCCGATTATGCCAAGAAGTACTGGGATATCTTGACCATCTGGACAGACTATCTCGCAGAATACGGGCAAGATCCCGAAAACCAACTTTGTACCGATGATTTTGCCGGACATTGGGCGCACAATGCCAACTTGTCCATCAAAGCCATCATGGGTGTAGCCGGTTATAGCGAGATGGCTCGTATGCTGGGACTCGATGAAGTGGCCGACAAGTACGGGGCCATCGCTAAAAAGATGGCAGTCAAATGGGAGCAGATGGCGAATGAAGGTGATCACTATCGTCTCGCATTCGACCGCAAAGATACCTGGAGCCAGAAGTACAATATCATTTGGGATAAGATGTGGAATCTGAATCTCTTCCCTAATGACGTTATTTCTAAAGAAGTAGCTTATTATCTTACGAAACAGAATCCTTACGGTTTGCCTTTGGATTCGCGTAAAGAGTACACTAAGTCCGACTGGATCATGTGGTCGGCAGCACTTTCGCCCGATAAAGCTACGTTTGGGAAGTTTATCTCTCCTATCTATAAATACGCCAATGAAACGGTAACTCGTGTACCACTCAGTGACTGGCATCATACCGATAGCGGTAAGTTCGTAGGCTTCAAAGCCCGTTCTGTCGTTGGAGGATACTGGATGCAAGTGTTGATGAATAAGATGCATAAGAAATAAGATACTTTTTTTTAATGCTTATGGATGCAAATAAATGGTTAGTAAGCGCGGCATTGCCCCTGATTTCTCTGAACTGTATCGCTCAGCAAACGAAACAGCCCAATATCATCTTGATTGTTGCTGATGACTTGGGATATTCGGATTTGGGTTGTTACGGTGGAGAAATCCCGACCCCCCATCTGGATGAGTTAGCCAAACAAGGACTGCGTTATACGCAATTTTATAATGCCGGTCGTTCTTGCCCCTCGCGGGCAAGTATGATCACCGGCTTATATCCTCATCAAACAGGGATCGGAGCAATGACCGAAACACCGTGGGGACCCGATGACTGGGGTACGCCCGGCTATAAAGGCTATCTTAACCATAATTGTGTCACAATGGGCGAGGTTCTCAGGGAGGCGGGCTATCATACCTACCTGTCTGGTAAATGGCACCTCGGCATGCATGGACAAGAGAAATGGCCGTTGCAACGTGGCTTCGATCATTTCTACGGCATCTTGGCAGGTGCCTGTAGCTATCTGCGTCCCGAAGGCGGACGCGGACTGACAGAAGATAACACCCGCCTTCCGGCTCCTGAACAACCGTATTACAGTACGGACGCATTCACCGACCGTGCTATTGGATTCATAGATGATCGTCCGGCAGACGGTGCCCCGTATTTCCTCTTTTTGTCTTACAATGCTCCCCACTGGCCCTTGCAGGCAAAGCAGGAAGATATCGATAAATTTCTGGGGAAATATAAGAAAGGGTGGCGTGCTGTTCGCGAAGCTCGTTTGAAGCGAATGGTCAAGATGGGACTGGTCGACCCGAAATGGCGGCTTGCACAATGGGAAGCCAGAACTTGGGACGAACTGACTGAACAGGAGAAGAATGATATGGACATGAAAATGGCGGTTTATGCCGCACAGGTGCATTGCATGGACTATAATATCGGTCGTTTGATGAAACATCTGGAAGAGAAAGGCGAGATGGACAACACGATCATAGTCTTCCTTTCAGACAATGGAGCCTGTGCCGAACCCCATGTCGAAAAAGGTTCCGGAGGGGTAGACATGATCAATGATCCCTCTTCATCGGATAAACCCTCTTACGGGCTTCCTTGGGCACAAGTAAGCAATACGCCCTACCGCAAATACAAAGTGAGAGCCTATGAGGGTGGAACAGCGGCCCCGTTCATCGTTTCCTGGCCTGCCAGATATGCGCAGTATGGTGGAGAAATCCGCCATAACCGCATCTTCCTACCCGACCTTATGGCAACGTTTATCGATGCGGCTCATGCCACTTATCCCGAGACGTATCAAGGGAATACCATTTTTCCGCTTGAAGGAAAGACGCTCCTTCCTACCATCGAACAGCCCGATGCCGTGATCCATGATTATATATTCAGCGAGCATTTCGACAACTGTGCCGTGTGGTGGGAGAACTGGAAAGCGGTGAAAGACCAGGATTCAAACAAATGGGAACTCTACGACTTGACAGCCGACCGTACGGAACACGTAAACATGGCTCTCGAACGTCCGAAGATACTCAAGCAACTGGTTGCCGAATGGAACAAGTGGGCCGATTCGCATCAAGTATATCCGAAACACAAATAAATTATTCATTAATACCTAATGTCTATGAATTCTAAATTAATCCTTTTACCGGCAGTGCTGATGGCAGCCGGTACGACTGGTGTAAAAGCCAAAGGTAAGAAGACCGACAAGCGGCCTAATATCTTAGTAATTCTTGCAGATGACCTCGGTTATTCTGACCTCGGCTGTTATGGAGGTGAAATCCATACACCCAATCTGGACAGGCTTGCCCAGGAAGGCGTACGTTTCAATCATTTCTACAATACAAGCCGTAGTTGCCCTACGCGCGCTTCTTTGCTGACCGGATTGTATCAGCATCAGGCAGGTATCGGGCGTATGACGTTTGACGATCATCTGCCGGGGTACCGCGGTACGCTTTCACGCGATGCCGTTACCATTGCAGAAGTTCTCAAGGAATCAGGCTATACGACGAGCATGGTCGGTAAATGGCACATTGCCGAAACTCCCTTGCGCGACGACCAACGCGAATGGCTGGCTCATCATGTGTATCATGAAAAGTTCTCCGATCTCTGCAACTATCCTGTTAATCGGGGATTCGACACCCACTACGGAACCATCTACGGTGTAGTCGATTATTTCGACCCGTTCAGTCTGGTGGAAGGTGAAGTGCCTATCAAGGAAGTACCCGAAGGCTATTACATTACTCAGGCTCTTTCCGACCGTGCTGCCGCAGAAATTACCCAGTATGCTGAAGATGATAAACCTTTCTTCATGTATCTGGCCTATACCTCTCCTCACTGGCCGCTCCATGCACTGCCCGAAGATATCGAGAAATACAAAGATACTTATAAAGTAGGTTGGGAACCCATCCGCGATGCACGTTACAAACGCCAACAGGAGATGGGCCTGTTCGGTGATCAGAAAGACTTCCTGTCCGACCGTCAGTTCCATGACAAATGGGAAGATAATAAAGATGCCGAATGGGATGCACGCGCCATGGCTGTTCATGCTGCCATGATCGACCGCATGGATCAAGGTATCGGTCAGGTCATCGATGCTTTGGAGAAGACCGGACAGCTTGACAATACTTTTATCATCTTCATGTCCGACAATGGTTGCAGCAATGAAGAATGTCAGAATTATTCACCGGGAGAGAACGACCGTCCCGACTTGACACGCAAGGGTGAAGTAATGGTTTATCCGAAGAACAAGGAAGTGATGCCTGGTCCGGAAACCACCTATGCTTCTTTGGGCGCACGTTGGGCCAATGTTGCCAACACTCCGTTCCGTTACTGGAAAGCCAAATCATATGAAGGCGGTATCTGTACCCCGATGATTGCCCATTGGCCATCCGGAATTAAAAAGAATGTAGGTGGCTTCACGCACGAGATCGGTCACGTCATGGACATCATGGCAACTTGTCTTGACTTGGCGGATGCTGAATATCCTACTAAATATCGCGGTCATGACATCATTCCGATGGAAGGCAAGAGCTTGATTCCTATCTTCACGACCGGACATCGTGAAGGACACGAATATATCGGCTTCGAACACTTCAATGAACGTGCTTTCCTGTCCAATGACGGTTGGAAGCTGGTTCGTCCGGGCGAAAAAGCTGCTTGGGAACTTTATAATCTGAACGAAGACCGTAGCGAACGCCATAACTTGGCTGCCAAATACCCCGAGAAAGTAGCCGAAATGGTGAAAGGATATGAAGCATGGGCAAAACGTTGTATGGTTGAGCCTTATCCCGGACAGAATAAAGCCAAAAAGTAGTCTTTAGGGAATACATAAGTTTAAAAATCAGCAAAGAAAGCTCCTTTTCAGAATCTCTGAAAGGGGGCTTCTTTTATTTTAATAAAACAACAAATAGCTATGGCTTTTCAGAATGCAAGGAATGCCCTTCTAACCGATTGTTTTTCGGTACTTTACCTCCGCTTTCTCCTAGTTTAATAGTAATAACACCCGGATGTTTTACTTAATAACATCCGGATGTTGTAGCATAAAACATCCGGGTGTTCTTCTCAAATACATGGGGATGTTTGTTGTCTTTATCCTTTGATTTAATTTGTCAACTAAGGTTGATTTTTCGGACAGCCATTGATATTTATTCTCTTTCTTCCTTTTCTCTGTCTTTCGTTTACTAATAAAGTCTTTTTGTCGGTATCTACATAAAAAGTAGTTGTTGATTGGAAACTAATTGTATTTATTGGTATTTTTACAGCGTCATTAACCGGCTATTGTCATATGAAGCACTTGAATCTTACTATACAGTCACTTCTATTTACTATCCTCTTATCAGGTGTGGTGACTTCTTGTCAATTCACTCCCAAGTCAATGGATTCTCTTCTCGACCGTGTGGAAGGATGTATGGAGGCACATCCCGATAGTGCATTGCAGCTTCTTGAGTCAGTGACCGAGCCGGAAAAAATGTCCGAGGAATCTCTTGCCCGTTATTATTTGTTACTGACTCAAGCCCGTGACAAAAATTATCAAGACTTGTCATCCGATTCTTCGATCATATATTCTGTGAATTATTTTAAGGATTATGACGATCCTTCGCGTTATGGGAAATCCATGTATTATTATGGACGTGTCATGCAAATGTGTGATGAAGATATACGTGCTATGAAAATCTATCTGGAAGCCCAAAATGCACTGAAAGAAGCTGGAGAATATAAAATGTTGGGATTGTTACATGGAAATATAGCTATATTGAACCAAAATCAATCACTCTATACTGAGGCAATTCATTGTTCACAGGAAGCTATCCGATATTATTATGAAGCAAAAGATACTCTGAATGTAGCGTATGCTTACCAAACAATGGGTAATACCTTCTTTCTGATGCAACAGATGGATAGTGTCAAAAAATGTGTGGATCGTAGTCTTTCTTTTTTTGATACGAATCCGGTTAGATTAACCGTTTCAGCCGATAAACTGCTCGGGCTCGTATATAGTTATCAAAAACAATATGAGGAAGCGGAGCGGTTGTTCCTGAAAGTTTTGGCAAAGGAACCTAATGATTCAAAGAAAATACGTCATTATTTGTCTTTGGGGCACTTGTACCAAATGATGGGACGGAAACAAGAAGCGGAAAAGTATTTGGATGTTTGTTTGAAGGATGATGATTTGTTGGTTCGTTCGGAAGCATATTCTTGTTTGTCCGACATGGCTGTTTCTGATTCCGACATCAAACAGGCATTCTATTTTAAACAAATGGCTGATTCTCTATTTTATATTGTAGAGAATGATAGAAAAAGAGATGCCATTGCTCACTTGCAGACAGAAAATGTGAAAGAGAGATTTTTAAGGAAAAGTTTGCAAATTGAGATGGACAAGCGAAAAATGCATTCTTTTGTCTTTGTAGTATCAGTCCTTTTTGTGGCCGGTTTATATCTTTTATACAACAAATACGCTTCTACCAAATTGCAAGTAAATAAATTGTATAGACGATTGGAGGAGAATATGAACCGGAATTCCATTTACCGGGATCAAGTGGAAGCGTATAGTCGTTTGCTTTCTGAGCATACCCAGCAGACTGAGTTGAGAATAAAAGAGTTGAAAGATAAAATTTCAGTTCTTACAGAAGGTAAGGAAAATACTCGTCAAATGCAAGAGAAAGATAAGAGCAAGCTTATCCAATATCAAAAAGAAATCGAATTGTTAAAGCAACAACAGTTGGTGGAAAAGACAAGGATGGAGGCTGAAATTGGTACTTTGACACAGAAGATTACCGAGTTAGAAAATACAAGCCACGAACTTATCGATCTGATGGATGTGGAAAAACTGATAACAATGCTAAAAGAAGGTAAGATTATCGCTGAAAATATGATCCCTGAAGAGTGGGACAGAATCTATAATCTTGTAAACTGTCTTTATGATAATGTGCTGTCCAAATTGAAGAATAAATATCCTCATTTGACAAGTCATGACATAAACCTCCTGAGTTTTTTATTATTAGATTTCTCCAACAAAGAATTAATTATTATTTTTGATAGCATAGGCAGTAATACTTTATCTCACGCCAAATTGCGTCTAAAAGAGCGTTTAGAGTTAGAGAAAGATGTAAAATTGGACGATTTTCTGCGTAAAATCAAAAAGAATAAATCCGTTTAATCCACATTTTTATGAATGTGAGAATATTAATGCTCTGATATATAATTGTTTGATGTGTTTTTCTTAGTACATCCTTCTTTTTTTGAAATGTAAAGAAAATGCGGCATCTTTGGGGTATTAAACCATTAAACAGATTTGCCATGAAAACACAATTTCTATTTTTGACATTAGTTATTTTCAGTTGTATAGTAAAAGCACAGGATGTAAGTGTGAGCGATAAGTTTGTTGTTTTTCAGGGGCACGTTTTTCTATCGGGGGGATGGAGAGGTGAAACTGAAGAAGATTCAAATCAACGCTCCGCATCCTTTGTGCCTATTGATGCTGTTATTGATAATGGAGTTCTTTCAATTGACTTTTGGGATATTGTGGACAATGTTACGATAACCATTTCCCGCGAAGATAGTCCGGAAGTTTATTCTAAATCTCTTTTTGTAAATGAAACGGCTCAACTTACCTTTTCCATCAATACTTATACACCGGGCATTTATTTACTTGAATTCTCCAATCCGGACGGAGGATACGTTTCGGGATGGTTTGAGGTGAAGTAGCAATACTTAATTGGTTATTATGAAAAAAGCTTAACCTGATCTCCTTGTCACCAAGCAAGGTAATCTTTGTCTCTCACTTCCAATAATTCCGTAATAACTTAGTAAGGCATGTCAGAAGTCATTTTTTTATATTTAGGAAAGCATAAAATAACTAGACTTACTTCGACTTTTGGCATGCCTCTTTTATAATGTATTATATGGTAATTTTCTCGGAAAAAACAGGATATGCATGTGGCTGATAGAAGTCTATGAAATAAATTTTCTTTTTATATTGAATAAACTGTCACTTTTAGTAATTTTGTACAATAAGAGGGGGAGTTTTTAGATTGAATGCTTATGAAATAAGTGTTTCGGAAAAGAAACGGTACTCACCGGCAAATTGAAGTTAGTATTGATTCAGATACTTGTATTGATATACAATCAGAGCGCGGGAAAAGAGTAAACTCTCGACAAAATGTATATTTTAATAATTAAATCAGATTAGCTTATGGGATCAATTAAAACACCTGGCGTCTACATTACAGAGAAAAGGGCATTCGCTGATTCTGTAGTAGAAGTTGCTACCGCAGTACCTGCCTTTATCGGTTATACCGAGATGGCCGTCAATGGCAATGCCTCTTTGCTTAACAAGCCGTTTCGCATCACATCAATGGCAGAATATCATACTTATTTTGGAGGTGCCCCGACTCCTTTGTTTTCTTTGCCGGATGCTGCAGAAGGAGAGACACCTACTCTGGTGTGCGGTGAAAAGAAAGTAATGGTGAAACAAATTAGCTTACCATTCACACTTTATTATCAGATGTTGATGTTTTTTGGTAATGGTGGTGGACCCTGTTACATTGTTTCCGTAGGTGATTATAAAGCCGAGGAGCTGAGTGCGGATGCTCTTAAAGCAGGTATAGAGATTCTACTGAAAGAACAGGAACCAACAATGGTGCTTTGCCCTGAAGCGGTAGGTTTAAAGGATAAGGAATTGTGCTATAGTGTTCAGACTGCAATGTTGAGGCATTGTGGCTATGATATGCGCAATCGTATGGCTATTCTTGATGTATATGATGGCTATAAAGACAGACGCGACCCGGCTGGTGACGTAATTAATGATTTCCGTGAGGGAATAGGTAGCTCATTTCTTGACTTTGGCGCAGTTTATTATCCATGGGTTAATACATCCATTATGCAAGACCGTGATTTATCGTTCTTGAATTTTGATTCAGATTCACTAAAGGCATTGATGGGCGAAGAGCTGAAGGAATATCCTGAAGAAAAACAGTCGCTTATTAAGGAACAAATTGATAAGATTGGAACAGAGTTAGATTTAATAGCTCAAGATGCGTTGAACAAGACATTGCAACAGATTTCTTCGATTTACAGATCAACCTTAAATGAAGCTAAACGCATACAGAATCTTTTGTCGCCTTCGGCAGCTATGGCGGGTATCTATACGATGGTGGATAATACCCGTGGAGTATGGAAAGCCCCTGCCAATGTTTCTGTTAACTTGGTCAGATGTCCGGCTGTGCTTATTACTCATGAAGAGTATGACGACTTGAATGTTCCTTTAAGTGGAAAATCTGTCAATGTAATACGCATGCTTGTTGGCGAAGGTATCAAAGTATGGGGTGCCCGTACGTTGGAGGGAAATTCACTTGACTGGCGTTACATCAATGTACGCCGTACAATGATTATGCTGGAAGAATCTCTAAAGAATGCAGTACGTGCTTATGTATTCCATCCGAATTCAGCACATACCTGGATTGACATAAAGAGTATGATTGAGAGTTTTCTACGTAGTATTTGGAAACGTGGTGGACTTGCCGGTGCTACTCCTGAAGATGCATTCAGTGTGCATGTGGGGCTGGGTGATACAATGACTCCCGAAGATATTTTGGAAGGAGTGTTACGTGTCACGGTCTTAGTTGCTATTGTGCGTCCGGCTGAATTTATTGAAATCACCTTCCAACAACAAATGCAGGAAAGCTGATAAACTTAAAAATAAATGTACCAAAAATTTAAAATTATGGCAGAGGAAAAACAACATAACATATGCCAGCCAACGGCTTTTTATTTCAACTTACAAACCGTGGGATCCTCCACAAGAAGAGATATAGATTTTCTGGAAGTATTTGGATTTTCAGCGGAAATGGAATCTCAAGAAATAGATGGACATCAGAGATATGTTCCCGGGTCGATGAGACATGGAAATATTATTTGTAAACGCCCGATTAGGCCTTTGCGGAAGAGTGAACTGTCTTTGTGGACTTCTCAAATGATGCCAGAAGGGGCTAATAAAGATTTGACAACATGTGATCTATTGATTACTTTGTTATCTCCGACAGGAACACGTGAAGCTGCCTGGTTAATAACTAAAGTTTATCTTGTGAAATGGGATGTGGCCGGATTTGATTTAGAGAATAACGATGTTGCACTCGAAACGATTGAATTTGCATATGATACGA